>Ga0187833_10002983_pt1 | contig 17602 bp, 19 predicted proteins | sample ETNtaG_37_FD_167968 | JGI IMG/M metagenome (GOLD analysis project Ga0187833, IMG submission 167968) | Marine microbial and viral communities from oxygen minimum zone, Eastern Pacific Ocean - ETNP2014_SV_400_PacBio MetaG (Illumina Assembly) | ecosystem: Environmental > Aquatic > Marine > Hypoxic...
TCTTAGTTCTGATGTCATGAATTTGTTCCTTTTAACAAATATAAAGTCCTGCGCGAGCCGCCATTCCACCTACCTTTGCCCCTCATTTGTCCTTCATTTGGTACAGGCATTATAATAACAAAATTCACATCGGTTTTGTCTGTGGATTCAGCAAGCTCCTGAATAAATTTCTTTGTGCGTGATGCTTCGGTAAGCGTTTATTTGTCAATCTTTACATCGAAAGATAAAAACTCAAGCCAGGTTATTCTTTATCTTGTGCCGGTCGAAAATCCCGTGCCTTGGCGGGGAATATTTGCTCCAGGGCTTTGTTGTCGACAGACGGAGAAACGGAAAACAACCAGAATCAGAAACCGAGGCAGGATAACAGGATCATCGTGTTCGCCCTGTGATCCTGCCCAACAGATCTTCTTGTCCTTCATGGGTTATGCCTTCGGTTAAGAACAGACATGCCCCCTTGGCGGGTCTGAAAACATTGACGACACAGCGCCTTTGCATTCCATGAGATTGGATAAGGTCAGACCAAAGATGCGCTGGCTGAAACTAGGTATCCATGCCCTTGAATACAGACGACAAAGGCGTTTGTCTTCTTCTCCCTCTGCGGGGGCAGGATCGACAGCCACATCGTAACGTGATGCCACTCGAAGGATGTTTTCGTGTTCTTTTTCCCAAATCTCTGTGTCAATCTCTAGATGCAGCCAAAATCTGACGAAATGCTCACCCGATGGTGCCTTACAGTGTAACCGTTCTTCCTCCTGATGATCCCTGAACTCCACAACAAATACCCCAATCCAGTCACCATTGTGGAGAAATTCATCTGTTGCAGCTCGAAAATCATGTGCCACACATGCAAAATCCAGTATTTGATTTCTGATTGCTTCTAAATCAGATTTTCCAGGTATGCTTCTTTTTTTCATTGTGAAACGCTACGTGCCGTGAGTTAAGAGCATTCCCCATTCGTCCAGGACGGGCGGGGTTGGTGCCGTCAGGGACGCCCGTGCGGGTCTCCGGTAAGTTCCGTAGTTGTCTGTCACTGTTTTTCGTAAGCTTCCCTCATCTCTCTTTTCAGGGTCTTGCCAGCGACGTTGCGCGGGAACTCGTCATAGAATGCGACGCCCTGTATCCGCTGAAACTTGGCGCCGACCCGGTCGTTGGTCCAACCGACCAGGGTGTCCCTAGAGACGGACTGCCCCTCTTTCAGGGTGACCGCTGCGATCGGCACCTCCCCCCATTTCTCGTCCGCAGCTCCGAAGACGGTCACCTCCCGCACCGCCTGGTGCCGGCTTATCACCTCCTCGATATCCTTTGGATAGACGTTCACGCCGCCGGATATGATCATGTCCTTGATTCGGTCGACGAGGAACAGATACCCATCACCGTCCAGATAGCCGGCATCGCCCGTGTGCAGCCAGCCACCGATGATAGTGTCTCGGGTCAGATCCGGCCGTTTGTAGTAGCCAGGCATCAGCATAGGACCCTTGCCGACGATCTCGCCGATCTCACCCGGCGCACACTCCTCACCGTTTTCCTGCAAGATTCTGATCTCAAAAAAAGGCGAGCACCCGCCCACCGAACCCTCCTTGCGTTTGGCATCGCGTTTGTCAAGGATCGTGAAGAACCCCTCGGTCAGCCCGTAGAGCTCATAGAACCGGCCGGGTAGCACTTCGTTCAGCTTGTGCTTGTGTTCCAGAAGTAGCGGTGCGCCTAGGTTCTGCAACATCTCCAGGGATTCAAACTTCTTGGGATCAAAGGCCGGGCTGTTAAGCACGGCGATTATCTGGGTCGGCACCATGATGCAATGCGTGATTTTTTCCTTTTCGATGTCCTCGATTACGCGTTCGGCATGGAAGGTCTCGTGCAAGATATAGGTGCCGCCAACGAACATCCACGACATGAGGTCAATCATTGCGCCGTTGAACACGATGGAGCCCGCGTGGAGCACGACGCTCTCCGGGGTCATTCGCCACGCCTGGGCGAACAGCATGCAGTACATAGCCCGAATGTAGTGGGTGTGGACAATCCCTTTCGGCAGGCCCGTGGTGCCGCTCGAGTACATGATGTTGTACGTATCATCATCGCCGAGCCCAGGGTCGGCGGGGTCATCTGCGGACACGCCGGCCACGAACGAAGCGTAAGTTCGGTATCCCGGTCGGCTGCTTGGGTCTCCGACCAGGATGTAGCCGTCATCGGGAATCGCACCCAGGTTACCGCGGATACGGTCGAAGGTGTCGACAAAGGCCGTGTCCCCGAAGACCAGCCCGGTGTCGGAGTCTCTGAGCAGGGTGGTGAGACCTGTATCTTGGAGCAGGGGGCTCAACGGCACAATCACGAGGCCGGTCTTGGCTGCCGCCCAGTAGGCAGTCATCGACTCCAAGCAGTTGGGTAGAACCGTTGCGAACTTGTCGCCCTTCTTGAGACCGGCGTCTAGGAGTGCGTGAGCCAGTCGATTGACCACGGCGTTTAGCTGCTGGTAAGTCAACCGTTGGCTACCCACTACCAGGGCGGTGTGGTCTCCCCGGTAGCGCGCGTGACGCGGTAGCAGCAAGCCGATGTTCATGATGGTCTCCAGTTTTTTCCTTGGGAATCGGCGGTGACTCGCTCATTGGACAGTGCTCATATGCACCGGGTCGGCGGGGCGCCTTCCCCGAGTGGATTGGGTCACGCGTCTCAGCCCGGCTGCAGCAGAAGGCGAAACCTGTAACCGCGCGAAGTATAGATGGCGAAAGACAACGCTTTTTACCGTCGCGGCCGGGATTGATAAGAGTTCCCTTTTTTGGGTCGAAGCAGGTGAAAACTTAGAGTTGTGTTCGGTAACCGAATACAACCCAATATATACCGGATGCTGGTCGTATTGTCAAGAAGGCACTTTTCGGTAAACAGACTGGGAACAGAAAGAGCCCTGAAAATCACCAGTGGTGTTTTTTATTGGGATTGATAAGCACTCTGATCATAACTATCAAAAAAGACAAAGAAAAATATTTTGGTGAGAAAAGTTGCTCTTCCGAGGGCGTTTTGAAACTGTCTACCCAGGTTTGATCCAAAGTGCATTGGGGTAGGGCAGGGTAAAGTCACTATTTTAAGGAACCAGTGTTTTACGAGGGCGCTCAGCGATGGACGCCCCTTTCCCTATCAGCCGCCATTTCTGCTACATATCATACAACAAGACCGTCATCACGCAATCGTACAGCAATTTGTCTGTCAACACTTTCATCCGCAACAAAATTCATGCTGTTGTCTCTTCAGCAGGGTATACTACATCTGCTTTCAAAGCCTTAGCAGCGAATGCGCATGATGCTTTTACGGCATTTCCTACAAATTGAGCGCGAAACGGAGACCGTAGTCCACGTCAGCCGTTTTGTCCGCAGAAATTGTGCTGATCCGCTCCGTCAGGAATGACTTGTGCAGGGCGACAACCTGGGAAACGTTGACCGCCGATTTTATTTTCGACGATGAGAAAATCCTTCGTCATGTGGTTTTATGCCGTTGAACGCTGGGCATTTATTGCTTCTTTTCTTTTTTCAATTTTCGTTTTTCCTTTGGACTAAGCTGTGCTTTTTTCTGTTGTTCTTTTTTGCCTTTGTCTCTTTTTCCTTTATCACCCATGTCTGTTTCTCCTTGTTTGAAAGTGAATTGTGCCGGACTGTGGAAACGAAACCCCGTGTTCGATCGTGGAGGATAGCAGATAAGCTCGTTTGGCGTCAATGTCAAACACGTCCATCCTGCGCGGAACTTCATCTAAGAACGCTTCTGTGATTTTGTCAGCTGGATTCGAAATTGCCTATTCGGACTTGATTCAAAAGTTTGTAAATCATCACTTTCTCTTTTTTGCCCTTGAGTTTTACTGCAGAGAGTTGCTCGGTCGGAAAGGTATCGATCAGCCGGTCAGAGCCTCAAACGGAACCGGTTTGGCCGGAATACGGGGGGTAAATAATGCACGTGCCCTATTGTCGCCTGTAAATTTCCATATCAGTTCATTTATGAGCTGGCCGCAGATGCGCCCCTGACAGTGACCCATCCCCAGACGAGTCCTTCTTTTAACGTCGTTTACATCAATGGCGCCGTCAGCCACCGCCGAGGCAATCTTCCCGAGGGTCACCTCCTCGCAGCGGCAAACGATCGTATCATCTGAAAGAATCTCCAAAACGCCCGGCCTTGTTGCAGAAAGCGCATCGATGATTCGACCAAACCGCCGGAATCGTTTTAGCTTTTTTCGGGCGGGTGCGAGTGAATGTTCGACCTCATTTCGGCTGATATGTCCGAGCTGAACCGCGGCTTCAGTTGCCGCGACTCTCCCCTCCTCGATGGCCGCAGCATATCCCTTGATCGTCCGGCCGTCACCGGCGACAAAAACACCGGCAATCGAGGTTTCCATTTGGTTGTTGTGTTCGACTCTCCAATAGCCGAGATGTGCGTCATATGTATGCCGGCATCCACACAGCCGGGTCAGTGTGGTAGATGGAATCAGGCCAAAACCATATGCGATTGCATCAACCGGCAGGACTTTTTCAGTCTCTTTTATCGGGCGCCAGGATCGATCAACACGGACGATAGTCGCTTTTTCAACTTCGTTTATGCCGGATGCCTTTGTGATTACACGGGCCCGATAGATCGGTATTTTTTGTTTTCGAATATTTTGTATATAATCGAATCCCGATCGCAACCTTTGGGCGCCGATGCTCGTGAGAGACCTGAAAGCGGTTGCGACTGTTTCGGTCAATGAAGCTGCATCAGCGATCGCTTCGATCTTCGCTCCGGCGTTGATCAGGTGGTGGGCCACTACGAGTTGTAAAGGCCCGCTTCCGGCAACTAAAAACCGCTTTCCGGGTACAACGCCTCCCTTGATCAACGCATTCAACCCCCCGATCGAAAAAACTCCGGGGAGGGTCCACCCGGGAAAGGGAACCACCCGTTCAAAGGCGCCCTCCGCGATAATCAGTTTTTTCCCGGTAATCTGTTTTTCTTCAATCCCGTGATTTTTTTTGGCGTAAAGCGAGATGGTCTTTTTATCGATAAAATTCCATACTTCCGTGTTGAGGTATACGGATATTCTATCTTTAACCTGATCAAAGTCTTTTTGGATTTGAGCGCCGATCCGAGTTTCAATTTTATCTGACGGACCGGTTATCGGTCCCCGGCTCCTATGATGAAATACATTTCCACCGACATGTCTGTTTTCGTCAACGAGGGCGACTGAAGCGCCGAGATGGACCGCCTCTGTTGCGGCTGTGATTCCCGCTGGCCCCCCACCGATGATGATCAAATCAAATTCATTCATTTGTACAATCCATAGCCGCATCATATTGGGTGCTGATTTCGCATCCGGGTTCGGCCGGGGTCATACAGGTGCGGACGTTGGGGATGCCGTTTACGATCATCCGGCACTCAAAGCAGATTCCGATTCCGCAGTAGACCCCCCGGGGGGCATTCTGTTTTGTCCTTCGAAAAACTCTCAGTCCGCTCGCGAGGAGTGATTCGGCAATTGTCTGGCCTTTTCGGGCCGCGATTCGGATGTCATCAATTTTAATTTCGAATTTTTCGCCCGAATCCATCTATATCCTTTTGTTTGTCCTTAAATCGGCTCAGTTTTAAGGGATCAACTGAGATAGCCAACGGTTCTCTGCTGATCATCTGGGCGATCAGTTTTCCGGTGATCAAAGATAGGCCGATACCATCACCTTCATGACCCGCAGCCACATAAAATCCGGGGATATCGGTGCCGGAAATGATCGGGAAATGATCCGGTGTATACGGTCGTAGCCCTGCATAACTTCTAATAAATTTAATTTGTTTGATTACCGGGAAAAATCGAATCGCTCTTTTGGCTATTGCGCGGAGAACGTCGATGTGACAGGCGGTATCCATGCCGACAAAACGCCGGCTGCTGCCGATGAGAAAGTTTCCGGCCTGGGTCGGTTCAAATACCAACGCAACGCCGTATGCTTCCATCTCCGGCGTCACATCCCGTTTGTACCTGCTGCTTTCAAACTTGGCCATCATGTAGCCGAATTCCATCACTTTTCTTCCGGCAACCGGGAACGTACGCTCGGCCACGAGGAGCTGCCCCTGCCGGGGTGTGATTGGAATTTCCAAACCGACTTGTTTTCCGATTTCAGTAGCCCAGATACCTGCTGCATTCACCACCTGCCGGGTCAGGATCTCCCCTGTTTCCGTGACAACCTTTTCGATGCGGCCATTGGGATCCAAACCGATATCAACCACAGGGGAAAAGCTTTGAATCCTTGCCCCGGCCTTTTTCGCCCCGTGAGTGAGCCCCTGGGCCAACGCCATGGGGTTTAATAGACCGTCGCTTGCACATTCCATACCGCCGATCACGTCATCAGCCAGCAAGGGTGCGTCATCATGCACCTCATGTCTGTCTAATATTCTGACCGGCAACCCTTCACCGGCCAGTTTCTGACAGAAATCGATGGCGACTTCCATTTCAGCTTCATTCTCTATGAGCAGCAGGCTTCCCTTTTGGGTCCATTCGATCGGGTAGTCGAGTTCTTCCGAAATTTCCGGGAAAAGGTTTTGACTGAGCTTGGTCAAATGACAGTCAAACCCAGGCATCTTATCGATTAACAGGACATTCCCCTCACACCGACCTGAAGTGCCGCCGGCAATCGCTCCCTTATCTACCAGAAGAACGTCCACATGGTTGCAGGCCAGAAAGTAGGTAACGGCCGTCCCGACTACACCGCCGCCGATGACAACCACATCCGCACTTGTACGTGTACTCATTTCATTTAAATTGCCTCTGCCTTTTTTAGCATCTTTCGCAAATGACTTTTTGCGAGACTGTCAATTGTGCCATTAAAATTTTCTCCTTTCGTTAACTCAACAAAAATCCGTTCCGAAGGGGGTCATCCGGATCGATGAGCAACTGATTGATCCCGGTTATGTGGGCCTTTCCGCTAACTTCCGGAACAATGGCATCATATTGACCCACTTTGGTCTCCTCAACCGCTTTCGCCCTGAAAATACTTCCGATAATGCTTTCGTGGACGAAATCCTCATTCAGCTGCAGTTCGCCTTTAGCATATAATGTTGCAACTTTGGCAGACGTTCCTGTACCGCAGGGAGATCGATCAATACCGCAGTCGGCAAAGAAAACGGCATTTTTGACATGTGCGCCCGCGGTGGTCGGACGGCCGTAAAATTCCACATGGGTGCAGCTGTCAATAAAATCCTTTTCAGGATGTCGGATCTTCACCTGTGCGTTTACAGCATCCCTTACCAGTTTTCCCTTTGAAATAATATCGCTTGCGTTTTCAGGGTGGATTTCCATGTCTAAAGAATCAGCGGGGAGGATGGCGTATACATTTCCGCCATATGATACATCCATTTTTGTCTGTCCGAATTTCGGGATATCAACAATCACATCCGCTGCAAACACAAAGGAAGGGATGTTTCTGAATGTGACGTTTTTAGCGACCCCGTTTTTCACATCGACCTTCACGCGAGTCAATCCAGCCGGGGTATCTAGTGTGATACGGGTCACCGGCTCCTCCACTTTTACCATGCCGGTTTCCACAAGAACGGTGCTGACACCGATGGTGTCGTGTCCGCACATCGGTAAATAACCGCCGGTTTCAATAAAAATGATGCCGATGTCAGCCTCCGGACGGGTAGGTTCGGTCAGGATGACACCCGACATGACACTGTGGCCCCGGGGCTCAAACATCAGGGCGGTCCTCACCCAGTCCATCTCCTCCTTCAAATGGGTCATTTTATCCACAATGGTTTTGCCGGGGATGTGTGGGATCCCGCCGATTATTGTGCGGGTCGGCTCACCCCCTGTGTGTGTGTCGATGGCTGAAAAGATTCGACCAATTCTCATGGTGAAACACCTCAATAGTTTGTAAGTTGGTTCAAAGCGACAGCCGTGTTCCGATGTTCATCTCAATTGCACGTTGAAAAACCAACGGCGCGACAGCCATATCTTCCATGGCAAGGCCCAAATTGACGGCAAATGTTTTTTCTTCCTGTTTTTCTCTGGCGGGCTTTTTTCCGGTTACCAATTCGCCCAACTCGGCACAGACCTCCGGACAGTTTTGGAAATAGCCCCCCTTTGTTTTAAAATCCTCATATTGCTCAAGATGGTCCGTGGTCCACTTGTCTGCTTGGTTCAAAGCATTTCGCGACCAGTAAGAATCAAAATCAACCAGGGAAGCAAAAGTGCCTTCGTCCACCCAACCCGCGCGGATGGTTTCATGGGGTGTTTTAAGAATCGGGCCGGAGGTCACAACAATGTCACAGCCGCTGACAGCAAGACGGGGGTCATGAACAATTTCCACTTCAAGTCCCAGGGTCTTATCGGCAAATCTGCCAGATGTTTTGCTTGGCGGGTGCTGACATCGTAGGCGATCACTTTTTTCAACGGAAAGACTGTATTCATTGCTTCGAGATTTGTATGCCCCTGCATACCGCAGGCCAAAATACCGATTTTGGAAGATTCCGGTCTTGCTATATATTTGGCGGAAACAGCAGAAGCAGCGCCTGTTCGCATGGCTGTGATCCAGGTACAGTCCATTACCGCCTTTGGTATTCCGGTTTCAGGATCGTTGAGAATTAAAAGCCCGGTGATGTAAGGGAGCCCTTTGGCCTGGTTGGGTGGATATCCGCTGACCCATTTAACACCGGCCGAGGCCAGTGAGGGGATATAAGCCGGCATAGCGTGGATAAAATTGTTTTCATCTGCGCCAGGGTGTATCCCGGGTTTGGGCGGCATTTCTACACGTCCGTTTCCCATTTCAATGAATCCTTTTTCCACGGCAATAACGATTTCCGCCATGGGGATTCCAAACGAGGCCACCTCTTTTTGACTAAGATAGAGTATTGCCATTCTTTCCATGGTTCCCCCTGTGTTTAGCCATTTTGCAGACAAGATGTCAGGAAAAGTGTTTTTTCAAATTAAACATGTATGCTCAAGTTTTGCACCCCCAACGGAGTACGGTGCATCATCTGGCGTGGGGTAAATAAAAAATTTTTGGAAAAACAGTAAGGCAACCGTGGTGAACCGGAATCCACAAGGCAATCTCCGTGCACAGGCATGCGATGGTCTGGTTGCTTTTGTAACATCAGTTGCTTCTGGAATGCTAACTCGTAAAAAATTTTGTGCCGTTGTCAAAGCGCTCATCATAAATTTATTCCGGATAAATTTCTTTTTGCCCTATGCCTGATGCGACTTTCCTTAAAATATCAGGTGCGAAACTTGAGAAGCATATATGTAATATATTTGTCAAATTTTGTCGATAAGAAAGAAAGCCATTTTTGAAGAACCCGTTAGTCCGCCTGAAGGGGAAAGGGAGCTTTAATTTATAATTGACGCATTTCCTCTCAATTTGTTAGGTTTTGGATCAAAACCACCCAAAAAAGGGGAACCTTTTGAGACATCGTACCGTCGGATCATCCGCCAACCAGATTCTGTTTATGACGTGGCTTCTCTATGGAACGTATTATATAGGCCGATTTAATTTTTCTCCTGTGATCCCCCTTTTACGGGCCGAACTTGAGATTTCAAATGCCCAGGCCGGCGGCCTGATGGCGGTTTTTTTTCTAGCCTACACTATTTTTCAACTGCCGGCAGGTTATCTGAGTGATCGTTTTGGACCCCGCAAAGTACTTTCGGTTGGGGCGCTGGTTTCCATATTCGGGAATCTTATTTTCAGCCAGGGATCGAGCTATACGACTTTATCCATTGCTCAACTGATAAACGGTATGGGGCAGGCCGCAGGGTGGACTTCAGCGGTAAAACTGGTTGTGAGCTGGTTTCCCAAATCAAGACGAGGAACGGCCATCGGACTGTTTGCAACCTGTGTCACGGCCGGCAGTAGTTTGGGTATCAGGCTTTCCGGATTTATGGGCGATCATCTGGGGTGGCGCAGTTCATTTATCATTCCTCCCCTGATGATGGCCGGGGTTGCATTGACCTTCTGGATATTAGTCAGAGATAATCCAAGCGAGAAGGGACTTTCAGATTTTGAAGATGAAGTCGGTCTTGAACAACAATTTAAAAATGACACAAGATCACGACTTGCTGTGGTTTTGTCCAATCGTACGATGTGGGTGGTGGCACTTGTTTATTTCTTCTTTGTCTACGTCCAGTTCGGATGCTTTGTATGGATCCCCACTTTCCTCAAGGAGTCGTATGCGATGTCGGTTGACCGGGCCAGCACCGTTTCTTCTCTCATCCTGCTTCCGGGGTTGGTTGCCGCTCCGCTGAGTGGGTTTTTGTCGGATCGTATTTTCCAAGGAAGACGAAAACCATTGATCCTATGGGGAATGGCCATTCTTTCCTGTTCGACCTTTCTTCTATCCTTCCGGATGGATATCGTTATTGTAACGCTGCTACTATCTGTTGTGGGGTTGACAATCATTGCGCCCGACGTCCTTTTAGCCGCCTATCCGTCTGACCTCCTTTCGAGGAAACTGTCAGGAACAGCCATGGGATTTCTGACAACATTCACGAGCACGGCTGGTATTATTGCAACACCGTTGTCCGGAAAAATTGCCGATCTGTTTCAAACTTACGAAGCTGTGTTTTTTTCCTTCGGTATTGTTGCCTTCAGTGGCACCGTTTTGACGTTTTTTATCAATGAGAAGAAAACAGAAAAAGGAAAAGTATCTGTTACCAGATATGTTTCTTAATCGAAGACAGGCCCTTCGGTGCATAGATCATCACCGAGATCAGCAGAACACCATACATGACCAGGTGCCATGCACCCAGCCCCCGAAAATATTCCTGAAACCCGATCAAAAAAAAAGCCGGCTAGAATTGATCCCCACAGGGTTCCTCTACCGCCCACACAGGCCACGATGTAGATAACAGTGACCATCATCAACAGGAGATAATAACAGGGGAGCAGTTCGACCCGTGAATAATCGAGGTTAAATATATCGGGGAGGGGTTTGACAGCCAACTCCAGCATACCGCGGGTGTAACCGGAGGTATCGGAGATGGTCAATCTCAACACCTCGGCCGGAAACCAGGTGCCCAGTTCCACAACTAACCCGAACAAGCCGGTTGTAGCGAAGCGGAAATCCCGATTTATCGAGGAATCTGATTTAAAATTGACTAAATTTCCTATTGATCGATTAGGTTACTAAATAATTCTACATTGTGTTGTCAATGGTTTTTCCCACCTCATTTTCGTCGTGTGGTGCTGCCGATCAATTTTTGTAACCCCTTTCTCACCCAATGTTTGTTATCCCGTTGCTAAACGGATGATCGTGAGTGAAAAACAGAAATTGTTCTTTTAAAAAACAAAATGTTACCCTATAAAAAAATGATGGGTACTGAAGCGAAAATCAAGCGATATTGGAGAGAGTTATCACCAACACTTTTGGATGTTCCAAAAATTGATTCAATCAAAATTCTGGGGATAACACCAGGGTCATATAATCTTAATTTTCATGTCAGGGTGAATCAAAAGGCATTCAACTTTCGTATCAATATCGATCACCAAAGCGGACTCGACAATCAGATCGAATATGAATATAGGGCGTTACAATTCTTAGAGGGACATCGGATTGCTCAGGGAGTCCTTTTTTTTGACGACAGCCGCCGGCATTATGATTAGGGATAAAGAATGTAAGATAAAAAAGGGTTAGATAAAAGAAAGATGTGGGAAAGTGAAAGTGTGTGTGGTATAGGATATTGGGTAAGGCATATACCCCCCGTTATACGTGTCCGACCGATTTTCTCAGCTCATCTTTAACTCGGAGGGTTTTACGTAATGCGCAGTTATCCGAAGCTGCCGGAGAAATCAGTAACCGTTCGCAAGAGTGAATTTTTCAGCAACAGCAGCGATTTCTGGCGGTAAAAGCAGGTTCGTTACCTGGCACCGGTCGAAATACAGCCACAACTGTGCTGGTATTAGTTCACTGATTATTTGGAAACCGTGGACCTTTCTGAAGGGAGCGATGGTGACCGCCACATTGTGATGTGAGCTCTCAATGGGGAACGTCCCGCGCGACACGGACGCCACGACCTCAGCTTTCGTCACTCCCGAAGATCTCCTGCTTCAGGCGTCGCGCCACCGGGCCATCCACCACCACGATCAAATAATCGTTCTCTTGAAGGACGGTGGCTTCGGGCGGGTTCTTGTGAAGCTGGTACCCATCACTAGACGGACGACTCATCCCGATGAGCACCGCGTTGTAGTTGGTCTTTAGCTCGACGAAGACATCCCCATATTGCTTCCCGCAGTATGGGTTGCCCGACCGCAACAGCTGTTGCTGAATGTCATGGTCTGCGTCCTTCTGAGCAGGTGAAAGCAGGTCGTTGAGGTAGTCTGCGACATCTCGCTCAAAGAGGTAGCTCGCAAAGATCTTCGCACTGACCTCTTCCTTGGACAGAGGCAACACCTCGGCAGCCGTCACGAATGATTCGTTCAGGCGAGGATTGGTGACCGGAGCGACAATCTTCACGTTGGGAAAACGCTTTCGTAGATTGATGACATAGATTAATTTCTCCTGATCGCCCGCCAAATTAACAAGGACTACTTGCGCTTTATCAATCCCCGCAGATTCCATTTTCCGAAAATCAAAAAAATCCGAGATCACGACCGATAGCCGCTTGCCGTAGGTAGCCTCTATCTGCTGCGCTTGAAGTGAGTCATTGACCACCACCTTAACCGTGAGATCGGCGGTGAGCAGCTCGTGAGCAACCCGGTCGGCGAACAGGTCCCAGCCGATGACAAGAACTTTATTTATCGTAGAACTTGTTTCCATGGAGTTCACCCAGTCTTCAAAGCAGAAGGTTCATAGCGGTCATGGCAGCCCTCGGTGACACCGAAGTCCCCGGCAATCCGGTCGGCGTTCCTACCACTGACAATCAGGATCATGTAGTCGTTCACTTCAATAGTCAGCGCAGGATCGTTGGGGGTCTTGTGCAACACACGAGTGCCATTTTGAAGCGAGGCAAGCCCGATCAATATCGCATCATACCGCTTCTTCATTTCAAAAAAGGTCGCATCGTACGTCTGGCCTCGAAATGGGTTGGACTCGTTTACCTGGAGCTGCTGAATGTCAAAGTTGTCGTCCGTCACAGCGCTGGCAATTAAATCCTCCGTGAACTTGGCGACTTCCGGCTCGAAAATAAAGCTCGCGATCAACTTTGAAGCCATCTCATTTTTGCAAACCACAATGGACGCTCCGGCGCTCTCAAAGGTCGGCACAAGCTCACCCCTATCGAGGACCACACCAAACCGAATCTGGTCAGAGAAGTGCTTGCGGCAGTTCAGCAAGAAGATCAGTGTTTGAGTATCGTCGTCAAGGTTGATAAAGACCGCGGCACTCTGGTCCAGGTTGGCCTTTTTAATGACATCCATCGTTGTGAAGCTGGAGTAAAGCGTAAAAACCTTCCGCTTGTCGAAGGCTTCAGAGAGTAGATCCACATCCTCTCGTGAATCGGTGACCACAGCAATCCGAACCCAGGCAGCGAGCATTTGCTCTGTCACCGTCAGTGAAAACAATTCCACCCGACGATGACCATGTGATCCGTAAATGAGGTGCCTCGATAGCCCAGTCGCGCGTTCTCGCTGAGCTCGGTAAAGAAAGTGTTGATTTTACCGATCAAGAAACCCAATACACCCAGGCTGGCCAACACGAAGACATAGCCAATGAGCTGGCCCCCAAACGTGTGTGGATACATATCGCCGTAACCCACCGTGGTCAGGGTGACCATTGCGTACCAGACTGCGTCAACGAAATTGTTGATATTCGAATCGTCGCCGGCAGTCTCAAACCGAACCAACAGCCGCAAGAGAACAAAATAGACGGCTAGCGCCCCAACGGAGATCAGTAGGTTACGGATACGCTTTTGATTGTTCTTCACAGTCAATCCTATACTATCAGTGGGTTTCTCCTCCGGCAAAAATCCGAATCATCCGAAAAAAGGGAGCAAGATCAGTGTTGCGCCCATCAAATCAGAACGTGATATAAAAAGAAACAAAAAATATCTAAAACACAAGACCAGAGATCACCGGCTATTTACATCATACATCAATAACGGTCTTAGAATCTCTGATCTGTTGAAATTAAAACAGACAAACCCAATGTCTTGATGATTAATAAAGCTGTTCATAAATCTTTGCAAACACATTACCAGAGACTATTTCTCTTTATCCACCGCAGCTCCCGCAACTCCCGCATTTTTTCATTGATGATCTATATAAAGTACCTTTTGATATAATAACCTCCTTTTGTTTTGTGAAATAATTGTATTGTGGTGTAATACTTTTTAAAATCTAATCGAGTCGTTTTTGAAACAATGACTTAATTCAATGATTCATTACACTACAGGGGACGGTTTGATTAGGGTTAACAATGCGATTCAGTGTGTCATCTGTCAACCGCTTTCGGTTTAAACGGTCACCTCCTTTCTGAGTTGACGTTGTTTTCTAAAAGTTTGGGTCCGGTGATGGACAATGCTCTTTCTGATATGATTTCAATTTATTCTCGGCTTCAACCTATTGGACTTAACTCGTTTAAAAATAAATATACAAATGCTGATAAATCCAATAGGTACAACAAATTTTAATCCAGTCATTGTAATCAAGAAAATCTTTTCACCTAAAAGTGATGTTACTGAAGTAACAATAAGCGTGATCCCAGTTAGCACATAATACCAAAGAAAAATAAGATCTACTGTCGTCATCTGCAGTGGCTGTGGTCTTTCAGTAGAAAAATATAACGCAATACCGGACAAGAATGCTGTCGCCAGGAACCCGATTGAACTGACTATATCTCCAAAATCTCTAAAAAGGCTGAAGTAGTTCAAAAACAATAGAAATGACAGCGGAATACCGATTTTCATTATAGTGACAGAGTTTGTGCGTGCAAGGGTCCATCCTACCCTTGCGTCTTCTCTGACTTCTACCTTCTTCACCAGATTAGTCCCTTTATGAGTGACTTCTTTTTTTCTGAGAACTCCGGTAGTCGATTCTTTCAATTGCCATCCATCAATTTTGAATTCCCTGTCGAGGAGAGATTCTGTAATGGGTTGAATGATACCGTATTTGTTTTTGTCCGATACGCTGTAGGATATATATATGTGCTGCCAATCAAAAGGATAGTTGTCTGCCAGAGGGACAAAGTCAAAGTTTGCCATAATATAGTATCTACTCGACTTCTCTTCTTCTTCGTCAATGTGTTCTTGCCAAATAGGTTTTACTTCAAACTTGGGATTAACGGAGCTAAGGTTGTTAAAATTGATAACCTCCAGTGGGTTTTCATGAGGCGAAACAATGTCCATATAGAAATCGCAGCCCCATGTACCTTCACCAATGTCGATATTGGTTACACGGAGTATATCAATATAAACGAAGTTTACTGAGAATTCTTTTATATCCTCGCCTTCAGGAAAAAATTGTTTAGGGTAAAATATTTCTGGATATAAATGTGGGGTCTGTAAGGACTGAGGAAACTGACCAAGGTAATTCAATTTATGTAAGTTAACATTATCTTTAAATGCGAAAATTGCCTTTTTCCCAATAAAGATATCGCTCTCACCATCGATACTGTTCAAAGCATTTCGCATGTCCTCAAGAAATTGCTCTTTAGTCGAAAACACAAAGCCCGCCTTCTTTGCTGCATAAGCAACCAGTAGTGGCAATTCCAGCCGCCAGGCAGCATCTTTGACCTAGGACTTTTGTCTTTTGTCCAACGAAAAATTTGTTTGCTTAATAAGAGTCTCAAAGTCAAGATTTTGGAAGGGAAAAGCTGCAGTCATATCTATTAGAGGAAAGCCTATTTTTAGGAACCTGCCTGCAATTGAGCCAAACAATTTTAACACCAACGGATGCTTTCCAGTTTCGTTTAGATGATTAAAAATATCTTTAAAAACTCTGAGGCCTACATCCAAAATAATTATATCTTCGTTGCCTATTTCAGCTAAAATAGGTGAAAGATGTTTTTCGATTTCCGGCGCTGTTTGAAAGTCTGAGAAATTAACGGATTTGACCACACCCTTATGGTCGGAAGTAAAGTCATTCTCATAGTCTGTCATGCGCTTACCGTCATGAATAAAATAAACGCTGGCGTCCGTATTAATTTCTTCCAATAAACACTTAATGGTCAATGATCTTGCATTACGGTCTGCAGATGAAGTTTTAAAAATATTTGGTTGAAATTCAACATCCATTGAAGTAAAAAGAATGAGTGAGTATAGATCAAGACTATCAATAAGTTTTAGGTTACTTTTCTCCATACTATGTCCGTGAGTAAATAAAATATCTGGCGTATTATGGACTGAATCGAGAACTTTTTTTATGCCATCTTCCCCTTTAACTACGCGCTCAACGGTAATTGACATTTGCTTTCCCCCGACTCCGCCGTCTTCGTTGATTTCAGTCTCTATTACTTCGGACGCTTTCCGGAGAAAACTTGAAATCAGAGCATTTCCTTCCTCTCCAATTGCAAGATCAGAATTCCAAATTTTAAAACCTATTTTTTTCATAGAATAGTTCCTTTTTGGAAGCGAACAAGCCAAAAAATCCGTCTTGTATACGGTATTATTTGATAAGAACTCGCTTTTTGAGATCGAGTGATTGAAATTTTATCATTATGTATGAAATCATGCAAACCGCAACATTCGGAAACCCATCGTTTGCGGTGTCAATTGGGACTCAGGAACCAACGGAGAGGCTATTTGTCAACCGTTATTAATTATCGTTTATCATCACGGCCAGAAGTGCGTCTTCGGCCATTTTCATCTGGGCGGACTCGTATTCACGAAAAGAGTCTGAATTGATGATGCGAGTGACCTGGCGCAGGCAGTTGGATAGATCACGGATCTGTGGTTTCTCCGTCCTTCATGGTACGCGTGGATGAAGTACTTCATATGGTCAAACAATATATGCAAGGAATTGAAGTGAGCGAGGAAACGCTGGCACTTGACCTGATCGACCGCATCGGGCCAGGGGGGCATTATTTGAACGAATATCATACGATGAGGCATTTTCGCAAAGTGTGGTATCCGGACCTGTTTGATCGCACGATTTATGACGACTGGCAAAAACAGGGTGCGAAAAGATTTGAGGAACGCCTCCGGAAAAAAACACTAAAGGTTATGGATCACAGACCGGTGCCTTTACCCTCTGAAATCATCAAAGAGCTGGATAAGATGGAAAAACATTGGGAATAAAGGATTTAAAAAAAATCGTCGGCTCAATTGACCGCGATAGCGGTTCCCAAGTCCAGTTTCTCTGCTTCCCTTAGGATTGCGGACGCGGCCGATGCATCTTCTGCCGCAACCCCGACCGTTTTGAAGAACGTGATTTCATGATCTGATTGTCGGCCCGGTTTTTTCCCGTTGATGATTTCACCCAACTCGGCGTCAATAGTCGCATTTGGAATGATGATGTCTCCGGCTTCCGATAGACAAGCCTCTTTAGAATCGACTACAATCTGTGCCCGGCGAACAGTGGTTTCATCCACCTCCTGCATTTGGGCTGTAAACGATCCAACACCGATAATATGGGTGCCCGGCTTGAGATCCTCTCCGTTAAAGACAGGAGTCATAGAAGTGGTGGCAGTGATAACAACATCTGCGTCGCGCACCGCCTGGTCTGGGCTCAAATCGAATTGGATGCGTGGGGCG
>Ga0187833_10002984_pt1 | contig 17599 bp, 16 predicted proteins | sample ETNtaG_37_FD_167968 | JGI IMG/M metagenome (GOLD analysis project Ga0187833, IMG submission 167968) | Marine microbial and viral communities from oxygen minimum zone, Eastern Pacific Ocean - ETNP2014_SV_400_PacBio MetaG (Illumina Assembly) | ecosystem: Environmental > Aquatic > Marine > Hypoxic...
AGCTAGGCCATCCAAGGGGCCGCCCTTCGATACATAAAGTAGTTACACGCGTTTTTCCAGGATCAGTTTTGAGACTGCCCAGAAGACTAAAATTGCCGGCACAGCAAGAGCGGAAAATTAGGCTACTCGCCTCCTCCCCCGTCGCCTCTTCCAAAATCACCCGCGCCTTTCGTGGGAGTACCACCTGAACCTCCCTTTCCAAAAACACCCAGCACGGCCCCGCCGAGAATGATGATGACGAACCCCGCGAATATCACCCCGAACATCCAGCCCTTCCAGTCCTCCGGTATAAGGTCGAAATCGAAAAACCGTCTATCCAGAAAAAAATAAACAAACCAATAAATGGCCACGTAAGCCATTTGAACCACTCCGGCCGAGTGCTTTTCGGGGAGGAATCGTGACCCGTTTCTTCACCGGCTGTTTCGGGTTCGTCCCCAATCCAACCTCTCATCTCCCGCACAAGTTCCCGCGCACGTTCCTCAGATCCGGTTTTCATCAGCTTGACCGACTTGCCCGATTTCAGTTTGAGTGAAAGCTGGTACCAGGTACTGGATCCCCCTTCACCCGAACTGGATGTTTTTCGCTGCGAGTCAAAGGTTGTGATTTCGCCGAAACGGGCGATGATCTCCCCATTTCGCAGATACGTTTTTTTGCGCCTGTCAAACTGGTGCTCCACAGGTTGGACCAGGCGTCTGATGCCTGAGCACAATAAGATCATTCCGAATAGCGCGATAAGAAAAGGAAACACGAATGTTACTATGTTGACTGTTTCCATGTTCGAGGTTGCGCCTTCTTCAAACATCAGCAGAAAATCCTCGAAGCGAATAATCAAAGCCTGCATCAGTTTCTGCTGAAATGGAATTCGACTGCTAACTCCTGAAGTGGCAGTTACCATGAAAAAAACTCCCATACCCATAATTGCCCCCCCCGCTTAATATCTTCAGTACTGGTTCCAGCCATGTCTGGCGGATCACCAGCAGCCCCGTACCGGGCCGCTCTAACTTGTTAAAATGTAAAGCCATTTAAGCTCCTTTATTAAATCAGTGACCACCCCAGCTTTGTGTTTATGTCGGCGTCCAAAGCTATAATTCCCTTTCGATTTTCTGGGTTTACAAAAGGAATCAATGCTAATCTAAAAAAAATATGTGTTCAAGTGGCTGGAGGAGTATTAGACGGGCAACCATAGCCTCACCCATCGGTACACAGTAATCCTGCCGAGCATTAAGGCTCAAACCTGACTCAGATGCATGGACTTGCGGAAGCCCCCACCCCACCCAATGGGCCGCCCTTCGATACATAAAGTAGTATTCTTCAACTATAGGGGAGAGAAGCTCCCCTGGTGAAACTCTCAAACCTCCGATTTTAATCCATCTATGTATTGCGAATTTGGTAGCAGATTGGTAGCAAAACTTCCGATTCATAAGGAACCGAGAGGCGTTGAGAGGAGTTTCAGACTGACACCCTGCGTAGGTTAATTAATTGATATTCTAGAAGAACGTTGATAACGCTACGTTTTCAAGAATATCGGTTTTAATACTGATAGACCCTTGAAGGTTCTTGGGTTTTGAAATGTTCCAAAGCCTTGTCTCAACACTCGAACATCTCTTTTCTTTTCATAGACTTTTTTCCAGGATTGGAATCATGTTCTAATCAAAGTTTTATCAGAAAACTTATAATGATTCACTTTATTCTAGAGTAAACAGGGTGATCTGGAAGAATAAGAGACTTGAAGAGTTCAGGATGTTTCACTTCCGCAAGCAAGCATAACGTTTCACCAGAGAGAGCTTTTTGGCGATCCTTTGTGTTTTCTGCTTGATAGCATTCGAAAAAAATTCATCAACAAGAAGTACATAGCCTTTCTCAGCAATCGGTATATGTTTAGCAGGGATATTTTTCAAGCTGGCCATTCTGCACAAGGATATGCATGACAGTAAACAACTGGATAAAGGCTCAACCCATTGTTAATATTAAAAGTATTTTTGAGTTTTGGTGATAATTTTTATTTCAATAAACAAGGATTGAACATCTACATTGATACCGAAAATGAAATATATTGAATTAACCGCATTTGGAAAACCATGGGAAGTATGCAAAACCATCAATGGGAATGATTTGGCGAAACCAGATCCAGGCTATGTAACCCTAGAAATCAATGCTGCTCCGATCAACCCTGCTGAACTTCTGATCATGGAAGGCAAATATGCGACTCAACCTGCACTCCCAGTAAAATTAGGGATTGAGGGTGTAGGAACAATCCTTGACTTGGGAGATGGGGTTGAAGATCTCAACATTGGGGATCGTGTCTTGAGTCTAGGACGAACCAATTGGGCTGAAAAGATACAGGCTCCTGCGAACACTATGATTCGGGTCTCAAAAGATGCCGATGTGAACCAGTTATCGATGCTTAAAGTAAATCCTGCGACCGCAATGTTCATGCTCGAACAATTTGTGGATTTGAAGCCAGGAGATTGGGTCATTCAGAATGCAGCCAATTCAGCCGTGGGAAGGTGTCTCATTCAACTGGCGCGTGCCAAGGGTATCTCCACGATCAATGTGGTTCGACGATCTGATTTAAATGAAGAGTTGATTGAATTAGGAGCAGACCTGGTATTTTTAGATGGTGAAGATCTCGCTGACCGAGTCAGGAAAGCAATTGGTGAGGCCAACATCCCGCTTGGGATAGATGCTGTCGCAGGGAAAGCGACTTCGAACTTAGCTGAAACACTCAGTGAAGGGGGAACAGTAGTGAATTATGGCCTATTGAGCGGTGAACCCTGTCAACTGACTCCGGATATGATTGTTTTCAAAGGGATTACATTAACAGGATTTTGGCTCGCAAAAAAACTAGGTTCGATGTCCTTAGACAAGATACAGGAGACCTATAAGAATTTGGCTTCAAAAATAATCAATGGAGATTTATATGTTCCTGTAGAGGCGATTTATGACTTGGGTCATTTCGAAGATGCACTTCGGCATGCCTACCGTGGTGGAAGAAACGGGAAAATCCTTTTTGCTCCTAATGGTTGATTGATCATGTTTTACTTGATGAATAAAATCTATGGATCCAGTAGTGAAAAAATCAGTAATCGACCAATCAACTTTAAGTTTCTTCGGTTCCATATTGTTTGACCCCTAAAGGATCTTCATCCCTTAGGTTGATCAAAAAGGCTTCGTTTCAAGAAAAAATATTTGTGAAAAGAAATACATGCAGGAAGGTGATTTTGTCAGGACGATGTCAAGGATCGTCCATAGCCAGGGTGAGGAATTCCGGCCATTTTTTGAAAAGGCAATCGAACTCATCAAAACGGAATGTGCAGATGAGATCCAAGATACCTCTTCGAGTCAACAAATGATCTGTACGGACTATGCTTACATGATTGCAAAAGCATTACAGGCTAAGGATTCAGAGAAAGTCAAAGAAGAGATTCAAACATTGAAAACTTCACTCAACCTCGAAAAGCTGCTTCAGGGAAAATAAATAAATTTTAAACCTCATACATTGTAAATGGGGTTTCTTTTCGCTTCAAGAAAAACCAGCACGACAGATCAGATAATTTATTTGTCAACCTTGAGGACGTAATCTTCAATTTTATCTTCAGCCTCATCGAGGATTTCCCGGATTGTTACGGATTCAGAAATGATGCGTTCCAGGACACTGGACTTTTCTTCATCATCATTGATGGATGTAATCAACAAATTATCATTCAACATTAAATCTGTTTGTCCTCCGGGTCTCTCTCTCAACGTAAACTGATGGAGTTCCAACTCTTCAAGTATTTGTAAAATCTCTAGTGCTACTTCAGCCATTTCATTTTCTTGGTAAAATAAATTTGAACTTGTGAGAAGATTAACTCCTCGAAACTAGATCATGAATTATTTGGATAAAATTTTTATGCAAAGGGGTTCAACTTTGATTGCAAAAGATGGCGCAGGGTCATAAAAGCAAACAGGGGTTATTTAGGAACTTAAGCCGCTTCTTGTTCTTTCCCAGTGTTGAGCTTAAACGATTGATCATGCATGAGACTAGGAATACGACTTCTTGCAATTTGAACCTCATCCAGGTCGATGGCAGCATGGATAAAACATGATTCTTCTTTACCACCATCCGCTAAGATTTCTCCCCAGGGATTAATGATCAATGAATGCCCGTAGCTTTCTCCTCCTCCATCAACCTTTCCTATCGCACATGGGGCAACCACGAAAGCTCCATTTTCGATGGCTCTTGCTCTATTGAGGACATGCCAATGGGCTTCCCCCGTTTTTTTGGTAAAGGCAGCAGGAACAAACAGAATCTCTGCACCGAACTGAGCCAATTCACGATATAGCTGAGGAAAACGCAGGTCATAACAAATGGTATGACCTACAATTCCAAAAGGCATGTGACAGATAGAAGCCTGATTGCCTCCATGCACCGTGGCACTTTCCTGGTAAATTTTATCTTCTGAAAGCTTAATGTCGAAAAGATGTATTTTATCATACCGGCTTAGGATAAGACCCTGGTCATCAATGATGAAACCACGGTTGCGGATTTTTTCCTGGGATGGGCCATCAACCGCAATGGAACCCACTAGGATGAACACTTTACGTGTTGAGGCAAAATCTCTGAGTCCTTTTAACACGGGATGAGCGTCCTCATGTGCCGAAGGTGGCGCAAAAGAAGAACCTTCGGTTTTTAAACCACCACAATACTCAGGCAGGCAGATAAACTCTGATCCAGCCCTTATTGCTTGTTCTGCCAATCCAAGTGCCTCATCCAATGCCGATTGAAAATCGGGTCTAGGGCGTGTCTGGAGGCAGGCAATGTTGAGGATCCTTTTTTTCATCAATGAATCTCCTGAATGGTGAAACTCATGGGTCGCTCTGATGAAAGCTTTCTGAAAAGAGGGACAACCTTTAGATGGGTTTGATGCTCATCAAATTTCAATGGACCAGTTCAGCAAGTTCACCATCGTTTGGAAATCGAGCCGTCTTATATTTTGAGAAGACCAGTTTCCCGTCTATTTCAACATCAAAGATTCCATTGGAACCTTCGATCAATTCTATCTCTTTGACATTGGTCGACCTTAATTCAACTGAGGCACGCTCAGCTTTAGGCAGGTAGTTTCATTGAACGCAGTATGTGATCTTGGCTTTCATGATACCTCTTTAAGAAATTTTAGTTAGCATTTCATCTTACGACAATTTCCGATTTATTTAAAGAATCTACCTTCAACCCTTTTGATTGCCATACATCTCCAAGGGGTGATGCGGATGTCTTTGAGGTTTCGCACCTCACAACCTAAAAAGGGACCTAATCTTTGGGTGACGGCCTGATTATTGCTCAAATGTGGCAACGTGCCATCGATTCAAATCAGGAACAAAATGATCCATATGAGAAAAAGTGACAGCAAAACCACAGAAGAGCTCTTGAAGTTGTGGATTGGCATCACTAAAAAAACATCGAAGAAAAAAAAATCGTTAGATTTGTGATGGAATTCACTTCACCTCGCAATGTTGTGGAGTCAACCGAGAATTCCTGATATCTGAGATCCTCCCGAAAGGCTTCTGAGAGAGCTGGCTAGCATTTCCATGCCTTGTCACTTTTTCAATCCAGGTTGTTTAAAGATCCATTTGAACGTTTGCGGAAGTTCATTGATTTGACGGATTTCCATTCATAAAAATTTGGGAACAGTCCTGTATCCCACAAAAATCGTTTCACTCATCGTTTCCTCATCATTTATCCGGCCACTACCCTTTTACACGCCTGAAAGATCTTTTTAAGAAATTCAGTCGTCCATAGGTTGTTCTCCAATAAATACCAGGTTTTCAGGAGGAAGGTTTTGTTCCACGCGTTCCAGGTTTTGTGCGATAAACTGCCAGCGTCGTTCAATCTGTTCCCGGGTCCAGGCACTTTCGTGGGCACTGAGGATGACGTTGTCCAAATCCTGAAACGGAAAATTTGAAGGCCAGATTTCTTTTTTGTCTGCTCCTATATATTGGTACCAGACATCAATGACAGCACCTCCAATCTTTTTTTCAAGCAAAGCCTCGTAAAGGGCTTCCTCGTCTACGACCCTTCCTCGAGCAACATTGATAAGAACTCCCTCATTTTTCATTGACTCCAGTTCTTCTTTTGCAAGGATGCCTTCGGTTTGTGGATTGAGATCGCAGCAGACAACAACAAAATCCGATTCCTGAAGCATTTCCGGAAGTCGCTCTGAAGTTCCAAGCCATTCCAGCATCTCCGGAGTAGGTTGTTTACTTCTTCGGATTCCCAGCACACGCATACCGAAGGCGGAGGCTCTTAAGGCGATTTCCTTGCCAATATGACCATAGCCAAGAATGCCGACTGTTTTTCCTCGGATTTCTCCATGGTAGAGTCCTTTTCCGACTTGACGTCCTCCCCAACCTTGCTCACGAAAACGTTGATCCATCTGACCGAGATGGATTTGCCATTCAAGCATCGCCAGCATCACGTATTCCGCCATTGTGCTTTCATGCTCATAACAGTTGCAGACTGGGATGCTCATAGGCATCGTCTTCGGGGAACAGAAATCGAATCCTGCCCAGGGGATCTGAAACAGATTCAATTTAGGTAGCCGGGGCCATTTTTCAAGTGGAATGCGGCCACCTATGATGGCATCCGCTTTTTTTGATTTTTCCAGAAAATCGTCTTTGGAATCTTCTTCCGGGTCCCAACTCAGAATATCCCAGTGTTTTGGCAGATTTTTATGGAGCAGGTGGACATATTGTACGGCAATGCTTCCTTGGACTAGTGCAATGGGCATGTTTTGGAATTACAGAAAGTGGTTTTTGAAATCGATTTGGGTTTAATCTCTTTGATCGGACCAGATCTTCCCTTAGATGATTAGTGAAAGTGAAGTCATTAAATTGATGAATAAACTCATAGCTATTTAATTCTCTGCGATGAAATTTTGATGATATGATGGTTCTTTGTTTGATCTGTAGAAAAAATTTACTTTGATTCCATTTTAGAGGGATTCACAGACCCAACCAACCAATCCAATCCTCCCACAATGAAAGACCAACTGCCGCAGGAATATCATCCTTCCAGCCTGATTGAAGCGAACAAAAAACTGGCTGTGATCACTGGTTCTGGAATCGACGCATTAGCGGGGCTACCCACTTTCCGTGGGGAAAAGGGGTATTACGAAGACCGTGAAACAACTTATCTGGCTTCGGTGGAAGCCATGGAAGAAGAACCCTTCCGTCAGTGGCGCTGGTATCTCCAACGCTTTGTCAGTTACCATGATACTCCGCCAGCGGCTTCCCATCACCGGTTGGCAGAAATGGAGCAGAATCTCGGGGAAAAGTTCCTTGGACTGATAACCCAGAATGTCTCAGGTCTGCACCGCAAGGCAGGAAGTTTCAAGGTTTTGGAAATCCACGGCAGTATCCGGGAAATGCGGAACCTGAATAACAGGGAACTTCGTCCTCTTCCTGAATCGTGGGTGGAAACTCCTCCTCCAGAAGAAGAACTTAAGGGGTGGCGTCCCAATGTCTGTTTCATTGGAGAAAGTTATGACGATTATCCGCTTCCGCAATCGATTCAGGCCTGCAGGGATTGTGACATTCTACTTGTCATAGGAACCGCCGGAGTGATCCACACGCCGGTCTGGCTTGCCCAGGAGGCACGCGATTCAAACTCGACGGTGATCAATATCAATCCTCATCCAGGTGAAGTGGATCAGTGTTCTCACGTTAACTTTGAGGGAACCGCAGGTGATTATTTTGGTTTGGATGAAAACCAGGAAAAGAATGGATGACGTGGAAGGCCCCAAAAACAGGAAAACCTCCTCTGAAACAGAGGAGGTGAACCTTTTCATGTCCTTATCAGAATGACACTGAAGGACAGTGAACATGTTTTGAAGAAACCATTGATCACCTCCTTTCTATTCAGGTTTACTGAAGAGACAGCACCTACTCGCTGTTGGCATAACTTAGCATGCTTCTTACACAGGGCAAGAAAGAAAATTGACGTTTGAAAAGACCAAACTTTGTTTGATTTTTTTGGATTTGGAATGGGATCTTGAATGATTTTCAGTGTTTATTCCCTGAGGATTCAACCTTTTCTCACTCCTTGTTTGAAAATTTAGGTCAAAAAAAGACCAGCCCTTTTCATTAGGGTTCCTCGTCATGAATTTTGGTCGCATGCCATCCCTCAAGGCGTCGTTTCCAGTAGGATTGATTGAGTAGGAGGGTGGTCTCACCTGGTTTTCCTGAACCGATGGAAAGTCCATCGAGTTGTGTCACAGGAATCAGTCCTCCTGCAGTACTGCTGAGAAAGACTTCCTCAGCAGAATGGAGTCTTTCCGGGGAGATTGAAGTTTCTACACTTCTGATGCCTTCCAATTCACAAAGTTCAAAAACGGTACGTCGTGTCATACCTTCCAACACCCCAGAGGCAGGTGTAAAAAGACTATTTTTTTCAACCATGAAAACATTGAACCCCGGTCCTTCTGTAATATTTCCTTCCGAATCCGTGAGGATTACCGTTTCCGCACCCGAGTCGTATGCCTCGAAAAGTCCCATCTGAAAATCAAGCCAGTGATAATGTTTGATGGTCGGATCAACCGAATGCGAAGAAATACGCTGGATAGGGCTGATGTGAGCATGCAGTCCACGATGACGCACCTCCTCAGGAGCAAGCCAGATGTAGGGAAGGCAAAAAGCGTGGAATCGATTTTCACACATCCGAAGATCTCTGACTCCGATGGGAGGTCTTCCACGGGTCATGAGCATCTGCACGTATGCATTCTGGAAGCTGCTATTTTGGACCAAATCGATCAACACCGTGCGTATTTCATCACGACTTAGGGGAATTTTAAATCGTAGTTTTTCATTATTGCGTTGGAAGCGGTCCAGATGATCTTCAAGTCGAAAAAACATTCCGTTCCATACCGATACGGTATCCTGATTGGCATCAGACCTCAAAAATCCCCAGTCCAGAATTGGGATCCTTGCTTCCTCAATTGGACAGAAAGAACCATCGGTGTATGCAATACCGCTTTGATAAGGATTCTCTTCGGTCATCATGGTTCGAGATAGAGCTTTACAGTCTCAGGAACTGGAATTTCTTCTTCGGCGCCTCGATTTGCTTTTAGGATTGGATGGAGGTCGGGTCTTCTGCTCCAGTGTGGTCGGTTGGTAGGGATGGGTTTCGAGTTCCGCACACATCGCATGCAGGTGGAGACCTGTGGTACCGCAACAGCCTCCGATTAATTCAGCTCCGAGATTCCTGACCTCTCTGGCATAATTGGCCATGACTTCTTCCGTGCCCGTATAGCGGATCTCTCCCTCCTGAAATACTGGAATACCGCAGTTTCCCTTGGCGATCAAATGTTTTCCACCTGCCTGCTTCATCTCACCGATGGTCTGCAGCAATTGGTCAGGTCCAACTCCGCAGTTGGCACCATAAGCAGAGGCTGGGAAGTTTTGCATGAACTGAACGAATTGGGTTGGAGAGACACCCATCATGGTGCTTCCTGCCGTGTCGAAGGACATGGTCGCTGCAAAAGGAAGCCCTGTCGATGCAGCAGCATTGCAGGCTGCCTGTAGTTCATTGAGATCCGACATCGTCTCAATCCACAACAGATCTGCGCCGCCTTCTGCAAGGCCGGAGGCCTGTTCCCGAAATGCAGCTTCGGCATCCTTAACGGAAAGACTCCCCAGTGGCTCAATGATTTCTCCAGTGGGACCGATCGAACCTGCGACCATCACTGAATCTCCTGCACATTCTCGGGCAAGTTTGACTGCGGCACGGTTCAATTCGATGACCTGGTTTTCTAGTTGATGAAGTTTCAACCGATGACGGTTTCCACCAAAAGTGTTGGTTAGAATGACATCGGAACCGGATTGGACAAATGCCTGGTGTACCTTTTTCACCCGGTCCGGGTGCTCCAGATTCCAGGATTCGGGCGAATCTCCCGAGATCAATCCTAACTGAAAAAGATTCGAGCCCATTGCACCATCCAGTGCCAAGTACCCTTTTTCCTTAAGTCGCCCAAGCATTAAGTCCTTATCTATTTCGATGGTTTAAAAATTAATCAAAGGGGTTTCCTCGGATCTTGGGATATTCGGAGGGGCGTTTCTCAAATTTCTGCTTTTCAGTGGTTTTTGGCATGACATTCAGCAATCGCTTCAGCAATTTTGGGGGTCACGCTTTTATCAAAAACCGTTGGAATGATGTAATCCGGATTCAGGTGTTCTTCATCGAGAGATTCAGCAATAGCATGTGAGGCTGCGAGTTTCATTTCTTCTGTGATTGCTTTCGCCCGGCAGTCCAGGGCTCCTCGAAAAATACCTGGAAAGCAGAGAACGTTGTTGATCTGGTTAGGATAATCACTACGGCCGGTGGCAACCACAGCGGCAATGGGTCTTGCTTCCTCTGGAAGGATCTCCGGGTCGGGATTGGCCATGGCAAAGACGATGGCATCTTTTCCCATGTTTCTGATATCGTCCGCATCCAAGATGTTAGGAGCGGAAACCCCAACGAAAACATCGGCACCGCGGATTACTTCTTTCAAGGTTCCCTTCTCAAAGTTGGAATTGGTGTTTTCTGCAAACCAGTGTTTACTCGAATTGAGATCGCTCCGGCCCTTATGAATTGCCCCTTTGCTGTCGCAACCGATGAGGTTTTGTACTCCAAGGTGCAGGATCATTTTCGAACAGGCAGTTCCTGCAGCGCCTGCACCAGAAACAACAACTTTGATATCCTTCGGCTTTTTGCCGACCACTTTAAGGGCATTGATCAAGGCTGCTGTGGTAACCACGGCCGTTCCGTGCTGATCGTCATGAAAGACAGGTATATCCAGTTCCTGGCGAAGCCGGTTTTCAATCTCAAAACAGCGAGGAGCAGAAATGTCTTCTAAATTGATTCCACCAAAACCTGGTGCAAGTGCTTTGACAATGGAAACAATCTCGTCTGAATCCTTGGTGTCGAGACAGATTGGCCAGGCATCGATATCTGCAAACTGTTTGAAAAGCATTGCTTTTCCTTCCATCACTGGCATCGCAGCTTTAGGGCCTATGTCGCCCAGCCCAAGCACGGCAGTTCCATCAGTGACAACAGCCACGGTGTTTCCTTTGATGGTCAGTTTGTATGCTTCTTCGGAGTTTTTGTGGATGGCCGTGCAGACCCTGGCGACTCCGGGGGTATAGGCAATCGAAAGATCGTCCCTGGTGTTTAACGGCAGTCGGTTCTGGATTTCGATCTTACCTTGAAGGTGGGCCAGAAATGTACGGTCCGAGAAATTGATGTATTCTACATCTTGAATTTCCTTCAGTGCCTCAACCAGTTTTTCCCCATGTTCCGGATTGTGGGTGTAGATGGTTATGTCACGGATGAGTGCATTGGGTTCTGGACGGACGATATCAATCGCCCCTATATTTCCACCCAACTCTGAAATCTTATGGGTCACACGATTGAGCACTCCGACTTCGTTGAAGAGACGAAGCCGGACAACCACACTATTGCTGGGATTATGCGGTGAGGAACTGACGGTCATATGCTACTCCAGATACAGGTGGTCACGATGTACCACGGGTTTGTGATTACGCAGTTTTTCAGCATTCGGTAGTTTCTGTTGCCCTATGATCTTTCTGAGTTCTTCCGAAGAAATGCGGCATCGTCCAACACCGATTCGTTCACCTTTGTCATTACAGAGTTCAACCATGTCCCTGTTTTCAAAATCGCCTTCCACCTCGATGATACCCTGGATCAAAAGGCTCTTCTTATGAAGAGTCAGGGCTTCTTCAGCACCTGAGTCAATCTTCAAACGTCCCTGGCTCAAGGCTCCAGCAGCAAGCCATTTCTGGTAGCTGGCCGGTTTCTTTTTGCTGGCGATGAAATGGGTTCCTCGCTTCTTCCCTGAAAGGATTTCGAGCACCGAAGTCGGATCTTTGCCGTCAAGAATGTAGCAGTCGATTCCAAAATTCATGGCAAGTCCAGCTGCCCGTGCTTTGCTTTCCATACCTCCCCGCCCCCCAATACTTTTGTCAGGGAAACAATGATCCAGCACTTCCTGGTTCAGTTCACGAACTTCTGGAATGACCTCCCCTGGCCCTTTTTTTGATGCAGATTTCAAAAGCCCTGGGGCAATGGTCAGATAAAACAAACGGTTCGCATCAACCAAGGCCGCAACATAGACTGCCAGCCAGTCATTGTCACCAAAATTCAGCGTCAGTTCTTCCGTTGCCACAACATCATTTTCATTGACGATGGGTACAATCCCGGCCTTGATCAGATGGGTCAAGGTGTTGCGAATGTTGAGATATGAGGCCCGGTTGCCAAAATCTGCTCGAGTGAGCAGTACCTGCGCAGCAGTGTGATGATGTTCCCGGAGAAAATCAGTATAGATCTGCATAAGCCTCGCCTGCCCAACCGATGCCAGAATTTGTTTCTGGATCAGAGGATTCTCGGCAGTATCTAACTGACAAAATTCCCGGCCTGCTCCCACTGCCCCTGAGCTGATGATTAGGACCTCATGATGGCGAGATCGAATTTCGGCCACCAGTGCAGTGAATTCACTGATTTGATTGTAATCCAGTTTGCCATTAGGACGCTGAAGGACATTGGTGCCGATTTTAAGCACCAGTCTTTGAGGTTTCATGGGTGTTTCGGAGGGATTCAGCTAAAAAATGACGTTGAAATAAGAGAGAACTTCAGAAAAGAGGATCCGAGACTGTTGTTTCGTGTTCTTCCTTTTGAATTTCCGACTGTCGAAGTTTAGCTTTTTCAACCTTGATCCAGCCCCGTTCATTCTGAAGGTCAGTCTCCTTGCGGATGATGGATTCCTTTTCACGTTCACGCATTTGGTCTTCGGTATGCTGGAATTTTTCCTGCTGATCGAGCAAACCTTTGAGTAGGCTTTTTATCCAGTTCTTGTCTTGGTCCAACCGGTCTCCTGCGTTTTCTATTCCTTCCAGAAGTTCCTTTTGCTGCCTGAGGAGATCTTGATGATTGCTGAGCAGGACACCTAAATCCTGCTTGGTCTTAGTTTGTAGAAGTTCAGCCTCATCAGGTGCTTCCTGGTTTGTTTCCTGATTGAATTTTTCAAGTCGTGAGACTTCTTCCGACATAAGCTGAGCCTGGCTGCGTATTAACTCAGCAGCATCGATTAGCAGACCTTGGTTCTGTTCAAGTTGGGTTTGTCCGAGCTGGAGGCTTTCTTCACGAGCCATCAGTAAGGCCTGATCCTCTGCAAGCTTTTGACGGTTCGACTGTAGTTCCTCCTCTTTCTTTTTGAGATTAACCTGTTTGGAAGCAAGTGTTTTTTTCTGCTGCATCAACAGGCGCTGGTCACGTTTGATTTGTTTCTGATTCTCCTGCTGTAATTTGAGGGATTCCTGTATGAGGACTTTCTGCTGTTCAAGTACCAGTTCCAACTGGTCCATTTCAATCCCCTGGTTACGCTGATTCCGCTCCTGGTAAAATTCATGAATGACATCATTCATGCCAATCACATTCTTTTCCAGCAGATCCAATTGATTACACCAATCGCGTATTCTGCTGTTACCTTCTCCTTCCAAATCCAAGCTTCCGAGCAGGTACTGGTCTTCGGTGGCTGGAATCCAGGCAGTTTTTTTGATTTTTTCAAAAACGGGATGCTCCTCGAGTACCGGAGGATTTTCATAACCTGCATAATCCCGAAAAAGCTCTCCGAATTCCTGATACAGCATTTGGAGTTGGCTCGTGTATTCATCACGATGCTTTGCCAAAACCAGAATCCTTTCTCGGAATCCTTCTTCATGAGAGACCTCTCCAAAATCTTGAACCCCTGCCAATTTTAATTCGAGATTCCTTAGTTTCTCTTCAAGCCATGGTCTGGCATGAGTCACCGGAATCACTCGAACAGATGTTTTTTCAGAACCCATTTTCAGTTTGCAATCACGCTTGGTTCGTCTGATTTTTTGGTCACCGATGGGTTATCAATGGAATCATCCAGGATTTGATCATCCAGTTTAGGCTTTTGCGACAACTGTGCCTGACGGGTCAGTGGATGTTCTGAAAAATTTTCAGCCAGTTCCCTCCAGACGACATCCCGTTTGTTTTTCTCACCAAGCATCTCGAATGCCCTTCCAAGGGAAAACAATGCCAGAGGGTAATGCCGTCCTCTGTCAGGTTGCCCTATTACGGTCCCATAATAGGAGGCCGCCTGCTCCGCAAACCCTTGTTCCAGGTATGAATTTGCAAGAGCCATCAGCAAATTGCTTCTAAGTTGAGGCTGGGAATCATCTGTCAAAAAGGGTTTAAACCATTCTGCTGCAGAATCCGGATTTCCTGCCATCAGGGCCAGCATTCCGAGTTTCAGGTCATCTTTATGTGCTTCAAGGGCCTCAGCCCATTGACGTTCCATTTGTTCTTCCATGGCTACCAGCCTCGGCCATAGGTTCTGAAGTTCCTCTTGCATCCGATTCAGATCCTCATAGAGTGATTCGATGAGGTCAAGAGGTGGCTGTGTTTGTTCAATCCCGTCCTGTCTGGCATTTTGCTCTGCAATCAGGCTCTGCATCCTCCGGATCCGTGCATCTTGACGCTGGAGACTTTCACGAAGTTCATCCAATTCGCTTCCAGAAAGTTGGGAAAAAGACGAGGTTATAATCAGGAAAAGGGAAAAGACAAGGAACCAGCGGCTCGAAACCATGATCATTACTTACTCCAAACCGGATTGGTTTCGACAACGGATTTAGGAGTGGTGGTAAGCCGGATCATCCTTCCGCCATGAACGGAAGTCAGAAACAATTTCGAAAGACCGTTCCGTTTTGAAGAAAAAACAATCTGCTTCCCATTAGGAGACCAGTCCGGTTTTTCACTGTTGAAACGTCCGAAGGTCAGTTGAAGATGGCGGTTGGAGGAAAGGGTGTATTTGAAAATCTGAAAATATCCCTTCCGCTTTCCTTCATAGAGGATCTGGGTCCCATCGGGAGACCAACGCGGGGAACTGTTGTATTTTCCTCGGAATGTTATTCTCCGCGTTTTATTTTTTGTTGTGTCGTGGATATAAATCTGCGGTTGCTGAAACCTCACACTATCAGACACAAACACGATGGAAGAGGCATCTTTAGACCAGGATGGGGAGGTTTCCAGGCTTTTCCATGCCAGGATCCGTTCCAATTTCCGGTTTTTTAACTGGTAGCTATAGATGTCAGAATTTCCCTTGGTCATCAGAGTGATCAAGATCGAATCACCTCTGGGAGACCAGCTTCCGCCCTGGGGCTGGGTTCCATCCGGAAAAGAGAGGATGCTAGCACGAAGTCTCTTTGAAGGCTGGATAGCGATCTGAACATTGGAACGGGTAAAGGTCGTGTAGAGTAGATTCTGATTGTCGAAGGCCCAGCTGGCGTGGTTGTTGGAACCAAGATTGTAGGAAAAACGCTGCTGGTTGGTTCCGTCATAACTGGAAAGCATGATGTTTTTTCGCCCGTTTTTCTTTTGCGAGGTATAGGCAATCTGACTTTCGGCAATCCCTTTGAAGCCCAAAGAGTTTTTAATGAAAGTATTGGCCATTTGCAGCCCAAGCTGTCTCAGGTCGGTTTTTTTGTCCTCGCTCAAATTCCCTGAAGCCACTGGCGTTTCCTGTTCACGGCCATAAAGGGTGAATAGGAATTTCAATGGTTTTTCTTGCAAGATCTGCATTTCCATCCTAAATGCAGGGGAATCTATTGAATTTGGTGTTTTTTCAGCATGAGACTTCTCTTCAAAAATCTGGAAAAAAAGGGTTTGTTCCAGATTGCTTTGAAAGACTGACTGGACGTAAAGTCCGTTTAAATGATTGGCCGGGCTCATACTGATCACCACAGGTAGTGGTTTGAATTTAGGCCGGGTGATGTCGAAATAATCGATTGGGCCAGCATAGACAGCGCTTGGGCACCATCCACAAACAATGAGCAATAAGAGAATGATCAGACGGAGCATGTCCAATCCAAAAACATGATGAAGAAAAGTCCGACTGGGCGGGTCAGAACTGAAGATCGCGGGGGGTGAATTTAATTCCGAATTCGTAGAAATGCCCAAGATAGGAATATGGCAAGGATGGGAGAGATTGCAAGTTTTTCAAGAGTCGTGACACCGAATGATCTAGTTCTGCATCCCCTGAGGAGGTCTCAATCTTTGTCTTTTCGATTCGTCCTGCCTTATCGATTCGGATGCGTACCACCACCGTTAACTCGCTTTCCGCAAGATGGAGAGGTACTTCCCAATGCTGAGCAAAAAAATGATTCAAATCCTGAAGATAGGTCTGTGCATCCAGACTATCAAGACGCATGTTTTGTTCCTCCTCTTTCTTCGGAACGGATAATCGGACCATACGGATGCCCGACAACAGATTTCCCAGAGAATTGGAAACTGCTTGCCCTTCCATGGTCTCGTTCCATTCTGTTTTTTTTGGGAAGTTTTTCGTCTGTTGCAAAACCTCATCTAGACTGAAGACTGAAGCTGATTTTTCCTCCAGGACCGGGATCGTCTGTTGAATTGATGTTTCTGGATTCGTTTCCAAAAGAGTTTCCTCCATATCTTCCTGAATAACTTCTGCTGGGATTGGATTCTGGATAGGCTCAAGGGTGATGATTTCTTCTTCAGCGGGCGGTGTCTTGAGTTCAGAGAATGAGGCTGGCTCCTTTGTAAGCTTTTTTTCAGCAAAAGGTTTCTTCGTGACTGGTGGGATAATCACAGTCGGCAGTTCATCCAACTTCGAATCCTGCACGGTGATTTCAGATTTCACAGGAATACGCTCCGGTTTTTTTGATGCAGGAGCCATCGCAGGTGAAGAGGCTGATGCTTGGGTATTGTTTTTTTTCGGTAGCTGCATTTCTCTCAATTCGAACCATTCGATTTGAGTCGAGACCGGATCCCTTCGGTATTCACTGAACAAGATCAGCACCAAGATCCCGTGCATCAACACCGAAAAGATTACGACTGCAGGATAGCGCCATAAAGGAAGTTGGAGCAGCATGCCTCAGGAACCTCCTGTGCGTTGGAACCAAGAGAGGCGGGAAGAGAGGTTTTGGAAGAAATAATCAGGTTCCATGAAGATCAGTTTTGCTCTTCGCTCAGATTCCCGGATCAACACCTTATCTCCTGGAACCAGCGGTCCCCTACTTTGCCCGTCAGCGGCAAGGTGAATGTCCTTTTCCCGGGTGTTGGTCATGATTTCCAGTTCAACTCTTGAATCATGGGTGATCACCAGATGCCTTGCACGAAAATCATATTCATTCAGGCCACTCAGAATCATGCAACGTAATTCTGGCATTACGATCGGAGAACCAGCTGCTAGCAGATAACCCGTACTGCCTGTGGCCGTTCCCACAATGAAACCGTCCCCCCGGATTTTGCGAATGGGATGGTCGTTGATGGCCAAGGACATATTGACCAAACGGGTTGCTCCTTTGATCACCACCTCATTAACGGCATAGGCAATTCCTTGTGGATGGATGCATTCAAGAATCGAACGTTCGCTGATAACAAAACGTCCTTGCTGGATTCGCTCCAGGATCGTGTTCAGTTCCTCCGGATTGCCTGTGGTCAGAAAACCTACCGTTCCATAATTGACTGCAAGAACAGGGTAGTTTGGCAGATGGCTCAAACCAGCCAGTACTGTGC
>Ga0187833_10002985_pt1 | contig 17596 bp, 16 predicted proteins | sample ETNtaG_37_FD_167968 | JGI IMG/M metagenome (GOLD analysis project Ga0187833, IMG submission 167968) | Marine microbial and viral communities from oxygen minimum zone, Eastern Pacific Ocean - ETNP2014_SV_400_PacBio MetaG (Illumina Assembly) | ecosystem: Environmental > Aquatic > Marine > Hypoxic...
AAATGGCGGTTAGGTATGGCAGGGGTGATGTGAAACAGACAACGACAGGGTTTCGAGGGCCGCTGATGGTGCAATCCCTCACCTCTGCTAAAAGCAAATTCCTATCCCTTGGTTTGTAAAGCAAGATTGATTTCCCCCTCCTGTTTGTCAGAATAGACATTCCCTGTGAAGAGTTTCCAAAAGCAGAGTTAAAAATATTTTTTTCTTGACAAAAAGTGTATATCATATACATTTACAGCCGAAATATTACCGTGATTGCTCAATACGGTTTCCACAAAGGGTACTATGTGTTGTAAAGCACACGATAACGCTCGTGTTTACAAGCTTTCCGAAGCACAACGTCTATTACGCTGGAAACACGGTGATCGGTTTTAAAAAATAATATTAAGGATAAAAGGAGAACACTGGTGAAACCTCCTGAACAGATTTGGAAGGCTATCGCACAGGATATCAAGGAAGACATCATCGCTGGTGTTTACAATTCTGCTGATTGGTTAAAAGAAACCGAATTGTCTGAAAAATACTCTGTTAGTAAAACCCCTGTTAGAGAAGCGTTACGTTACTTGGGTGGAATCGGATTTGTTGAAATCATCCCCAATAGAAGAGCCCGTATTTCTCAGTTGGAAAAAAAAGATGTACAAAACCTTTACTGTATTCAGGCTGTTTTGGAAGGTTTAGCTGTCCAGTTGGCCACCCCGGAATTGAAACAATCTCATCTTGTTAAGTTGGAGAGATTCGTAAATCTCCTTGAAAAATATTCAAAGGAAGGGAAATCAAAAGAGTATGAAAAGGCGAACATAGGATTTCATTCCTTAATCTGGAGGTCTTCGGGAAACGAAAAACTTCTGGAGATGATCAACGGGATTTATGAACAATTGCAAAGATTTCGTTCAATTCATCGGCGCTATCCGGAGAGATTTAAGGTCCTGGTTGCAGATCACAGAAAAATCCTTGAAGCCATCTATCAAAAAGACGGTATTGAAGCGGAGAGATTGATTCGTCTTCATACTAAAAAACAAGAGCAGTATATTCTTGAAATCTTAAAGAAAGAAAACATGTTTTAATTTCCGCCTCAAAGGATATCGGATGAAGAATCAAACAAGTTATCAGCGGCTTTTTGAATCCATAAATATTGGATCATTGAAATTAAAAAACCGCATCGTAATGGCACCGATGGCAACAGGATTCTTTTCCAGTTTTGGTTTGGTGACTGAGCAGGCAAAAGCCTACTACGAAGCAAGGGCAAAAGGTGGTGTCGGGCTCGTGATTGTAGAATCCAGCAGTATGGATTTTCCTCGTGGTCATGGTCCTAACCGAGCGAACATTGATAGTGACCTGACGATAACAGGTTTGAAGTCATTGGCAGAAGCTATTCAAAAACAAGGTGCAAGGGCAGCCATACAGATTTACCACTGCGGCAGATTGGGAAATATAATGTATTCCGGTATCTCACCAATAACTCCTTCTTCCGCCCCAAATACGCAGAACGGTATTCCGCCAAATATGCTCCCTGAAGAACTCACCGTTCGAGGAATAAATGAAATTGTCGAGTTTTACGGAAAAGCTGCAGCCCGGGCAAAAAAAGCAGGGTTCGACGGTATTGAACTCCATGCTGCACACGGATACCTCATTTCTCAGTTTCTTTCTCCTGTCAGCAATAAACGTCAGGACGAGTATGGAGGCAGTCTGGAAAATCGGAGTCGAATACTTCTTGAAATTTTGAAGGTTGTTCGTAGCCTGGTAGGTGATGACTATCCGGTCTGGTACCGTATCAACGGCCATGAATCCGGAATGGAAGGAGCGCTCAGTCTCGATGAGGTAAAAAAAATCGTTGAAATGACAAGGCATCTGATAGATGCAGTGCATGTGTCGGCTCAGGAACATGGCAGGATGAGTTCCCTGGTCGAAATGCCTGATGTCCCGGGCAGGAATCTTTACCTGGCTGAAGAAATCAGAAAGATTGCGGATGTACCGGTTATTGCCGTTGGCAGGATTGATCCAGACCTCGGTGAAAAGGCACTCGCGGATGGAAAAGCCGATATGATTGCCATGGGACGATGGTTGATCGCTGATCCGGATCTGCCCAATAAAATAAAGACAGGGAAACAGGAAGATATCAGGCCCTGTACGGCCTGTTTCCATTGCTCTGATGTCCGCTCTCCCACCATCAGCCGGATTTACTGTGCAATCAACCCCGTCGTTGGAGCAGAGTCTACATACGAATTGAATATGACAAAAGCACCCAAGAAAATTGTCGTTATAGGTGGGGGGCCGGCTGGAATGGTATCTTCCCATATTCTGGCTCACAGGGGGCACCATGTTAAACTGCTGGAAAAAGAAGATTACCTGGGAGGACAGATAAAATTATCCTGCGCGGGCAGCAGAAAAAACAAACTGTTTAAACCACTGATAGTTTATCTGGAAAAACAGCTTTATAAACATCAAGTTGATGTAAGACTGAACAACAAGGTCTCGATACAAGCAGTTGAAGATATGAATCCGGACGTTGTCATTGTGGCTACCGGGGCAAAACCGCTGATTCCTGAACTCCCGGGTATTAATTTGAATCATGTACTCACTTCCTTCGACGTGCTCAGCGGGAAAAAGAAAACCAGCGGTAGGATCGCTATCATCGGTGGAGGTTCAACAGGCCTGGAGACTGCCGAATTTTTGTATGAGCAGGGAAAAGAAGTAACGGTCATCGAGATGTCATCCGAGCTGGCCAATAATATAGGAATGCGCGACAGAACAAGACTGCTTTCAGTTATCGAATCACTGCCTATTACCTTTCACACTGCAAAATGTACAGAAATCAAATCCGATGGTGTGGTTGTTGTTTCCGACAATCACGAGGAACGCGTTGTTGAGGCGGAAACAGTGATTTTGGCCTTGGGCACCCGCCCGGATAATGAACTATTTCTTCAACTGAAAAGAAAAAAAATCGAGACATACTTTACCGGAGATTGCTGGCGACTCGGGAATATCGTTGGAGCTATTGGAGATGCTACAGAGTTGGCTTCAGCCATATAATTGATTGTCAAGTAAAGCATGGAAAAGAATAGATTTAATCATCTTTTGAAAGATCGATTCTAAAATATAGTGGAAGGGTGTTTTAAAATCGCTGGCTGGTATAACTCAGAAGGTGATTGATTTCCGAAACCTGTTTATTAAATCAATTTGTTGAAGAGGAGGAATGACATGGCGAAACCAGAACAACCCGGGATAAAGGGGATTCACCTGCTTTTTATCACACCCTTGAAAGAGGACTATAGCCTTAACGAAGAGGCGGTCCGAGAAGAGGTCGAATGGTGTGTCCAAAACGGATTACAAGGGATATGGGCAGGGGGATACATCGGTGAATGGAATTATCTGGAAGAGGAGATGAAAAAAAAGCTCTATGAGATAATTATCGATCAGAACAGAGGGAGATTGTATATCTCCGCCGGGGCTCATGGAATTAATAGTGCTCAGGCAATCAGGCTGGTTGATCATGCGGAGGCGATTGGGTGCGATTCCGCCTGGATTTCACCTCCCACCCCCCGTAAATTGACCGAAGATGAAATATTCGGACACTACAAGGCCATACACGAGGCAACCAGGCTGCCCCTCGGGCTTTACAATACCTATCCTAAAAACATATATGTTCGCCCAAGCTTAATGGTGCGGATAGCTGAACTGGAGCGGGTAGTAACAGTCAAGGATGCCCTGGGTGATATTGTGCATATAGGCTCTCTTTACAACGATTGTAAGAAGGCGATCGAGGAAGGGTTTGAGATTCTCGGGGTTCCCTACAATATGCTTCCCCACATGCTATATGGAGGAGCAGGGGTAACATCGAACAACTGGGACGCTGCGATCTGTCTGGAACTGGATAAGGCTGTCAAAAATGGTGATATAAAGAAAGCCTGTGATCTGCAACTGGCACTCAGTGCTTCCTGGCCGTTTCTTTTTTCCGAGGCACTTGCGAAACAAGCCTATGGCGCAAAAATAGATAGCTCCGGTATTGGAGTCCAGAAGTTGAAGGCATCCTTGTGCATGGGAATAGACATGGGTCCCCCAATGCAGCCTTTTGCTCCTGCATCAGAGGCTGAAATTGCATTTGCAAAGGCATCATTGGAAAGTCTTCCGATTAAAGTAAAACCCTTTGCTAAGTAATTAATTTTACTATCATTTTATAAAATGCGAAAAAGGCTAGATTGACATGATTGATCTAAAGAAAATTGCCGTTCTCGGTGGGGGTGGGGGTGGTCACGCTATGGCTGCAGATCTCACTTTGAAGGGATGTGATGTTAATCTGTGTGAGACACCTCAGTTCAAGCACTCTTTTCAAACAACGCTGGATCGCCAGTCAATTGATTTTATCGATGCCTGGGGTAAAAAATCCACGGTCAAAATCAAGAAAGCTACTATGGATTTTGAGGAAGCAGTTTCCGGTGCCGGTTACATCATGCTGGCTGTCCCTGCAATTGGAGCGGAAGCCTTTTTCCGCTCCATCTTGCCTTTTCTTGAAGATGGTCAAATCATCATCAAATGGTCGGCCAATTTTTCTACCCTGTGTTTCGTCAACATTATGAGACAGCAAGGCATAAAAAAGGATATAACGCTGGCCGAAACGCACACGCTTCCCTGGGGATGCCGGATGGTTGCCCCGGCAACGATACAAGTAATGGTCTGGGCGGTGAAGCTTCTGCTGGCGACTTTTCCAGCTACAAAAACTGAAAGCGTTATCAATGACGTCCAAAAAATGTATCCAGTGGTAGCAGGAGAAAATGTATTAGCGACTTCTTTGAACAACTTAAATCCTGTCGTTCATCCTGTAGGGACTGTAATGAATGCCGGATGGATAGATGCGGTGGGAGAGGATTTCTTCCTTTATAGAGATGGAAATACGCTCTCCATCTCCCGGGGAATCAAAGCTGTTTTCAACGAGGTTACAGAGGTCGCTCATGCTCTAGATGTTTCAATGATCGAATACCCCGAGGAGAACTTCTGGAAAAAAAGCGCAATAATGTCAACCTACTTTCGCGCCAACTTTGATAAAGAAGGTGCAGTCGCCAAGATTTCAGGACCCTCATCAGTGAAAAGTCGATATATAGAAGAAGATATTCCCTTTGGACTGGTGCCGATCTCAAAACTTGCCAAAAAATTTGGCGTTGACACGCCTCTTATTGATGGAGTGATTGAATTTGCATGTGTGATTAATCAGACTGATTATTGGCAAGAGGGATTATCACTTAAAGACCTTGGATTGGATAATTTAAACAGGGATGAGTGTCAGAAATTTTTAAAACAAGGTTTCTGAAGAGATATCAACATCCCATTTATTTGATTTATTTATAGAAGGATTGAGCAGTTTATGTTGTAATGATCTTACAGGTTGGAAACTTCTGTTTTTAATGTAAACCCCAAAATGCTATTACCGTAGCAAAGGAGGTAGTGGAAACACTTTATAGACTGGCAAAGCAAATTGATTAATGAAATGGAACCACAGATATCACGGCCTGTACTGATTGATTATTTTATGGTTTACCAAATAAATCCATTCGGTAAACCTGTCTGTGATTCATAGCAGCAGAATCATTATCTATTGCTTTTGGATAAAGAAACGGCTGATATTTATTAATATCATGCAGAATAGGACCAGCTTTTTTTGCTGAAACTTGAAATTCTGATACATTTTTTTAGAACTTCAATTTTAATAACTCAAAATGGAGGAAACACCATGCAACAGAAAAAACGATTAATTTTTTCCGCAATCATCGTGTTCATCAGTCTCTTGATGGGATACACAGCTACTGCGGCCACAAAGAAAATCAAGGTAGGATACTCAATTCCCCTCAATGTCTCTTTTGGCGTGGAAATCAACAGAGCCCTGAAGGTCGCTGTGCCGATGCTAAACAAAGCTGGCGGAATAACTGTTAAAGGAGAGAGATACGATCTTGAGGTTAAAGTGTTGGATGATCAGTATAATGCTGATAAAGCGAGAACCAACGCTGAAAGATTTATCTATCAGGATGGTTTTAAGCACATTTTTTATCTCGGTTCCGTTCCAGTCATCGCAGCCTTTCCTGTAACAGAAAAGGCAGGTGCATTGATGCTGGCAGGGGCCAGCACGGACAAACATCTGATGCCCCCGAGCAGGTATACATTTCGTTCTGCAGAAGGGCCATTGGCAAAGGCTGTTAAATTCAAGTTTGTAAGAGACCATTTTCCCAATGCCAAAACAATCGTTTTAACTGAGCAAGATGATGAGGCTGGAAAAGCGGACGGGAGGCGTGTTGCCAAAATCGCTCCCTATTACAATTTTAAATTATTGGACACGCTTTATTATCCGAGGGGATCAAAGGATTTTACGTCAATTGCTACCAAGATAAAGAGCATAAACCCGGATATTGTCGTATTTGCAGCAACCGAAGCTGGAACGGCAATTGGACTGCAGATCAAGGCCCTTCGTATTGCCGGTTATACAGGTGGTGTTGCCAAAACGGAAGAGCTGAATATGAAGGAACTCAAATCCGTAGCAAGTAATGAGCAATTGGAAGGTCTCATCGGTAAGGTCGGTCCGGATCTTGATCCCAATGTTAGTCAGCTTTTTAAAGATTTCAAGAAGAATTTTATCGCTGAATATGGTGAATGGCCAACGATATACTACGGATTTTTAAGTGCGCTTCATATGTTCAAAGCTGCAGTTGAAAAAGCCGATAGCCTTGAAGTTGAAGATATCGCCAAAGCCATTGAAGGTGGACTCGAATGGGAAACTTTCAGTGGTGGCTTTATGAATATCAAAAGGCAAGACATCGGAATAAATAGAATGGCAGGTTGTATAGCGGGTGCTTCCTTTGGAGTTGTTACCAATGGAAAACATGTTTATGACAAGAGTTACTCTATACAAGAGGTGTATAGAGCAGCATCCAAGGTATATGGAATCAGCAGGTAGCAAAAGGATTTAATTATAAGGAAAGGGGAATATCATTTTTCATAATCCCCTTTCCGCTTAACTCAACAGTTTAGGAACCCAACTATGTTCCACCTGAGAGTTTAGGATTCTGAATCAAGAGTTAATATTCCAAACTCTAATTGCTCAATAAATTAAGACAACATGGGGTAAAATAGTGGATGGTACATTGTTGTTTCAACTTTTTGTAAACGGTCTCTCCATTGGTGCTATTTACATTTTATTGGTTTTCGGGCTGCAATTAATTATTCGAACAACGGGTATTGTCAACTTTGCCCATGGAGAGATGTATGTCTTTGGCGCTTACACTTTTTGGTTCACTTATTCGGTTCTCGATCTACATCTTGGGTTTGCAGTCATTTTAACAGTCATCGTCATGGCGATAATCTCGGGGGTGGTCTATCGAGCGGTCTTCCATTATGTCCAAGCCCGTTTCAAAGCCGATACCCCTCTTTCGGATAAAGCACTGATGAGTGCCATGGCGTCTATCGGACTGATGATGGTTCTCTCAAGGATAATCGTACTCTATTTTGGAACAGACCAGAAAGGGATTCCGTCATTTCTTCCACAAGTTTTCGTCTTCAGCGGAATTAGACTGCCTGCCGAAAGATTGTCAATTATCCTGATCGCCGTTTTGATTGCAGGAATCCTTTCGTTTTTCTTCTTTGGGACGAAGCTGGGAAAAGCTATGAGAGCCGTCAGCACCGACTCTTTAGCGAGTAAACTGATGGGGATTAACAGTGACCGAATTTTTATTGCCAGTTTCGCCCTTGGCTCAATTCTGGCTGGCGTTGCCGGGTTGTTAATTGCTCCGGTTTTTGCACTGGACCCAGCAATGGGAACCGAGATTATCTTTATGGCTATGCTGGTTATGGTGTTTGGTGGCATTAACAGCTACAAAGGGGCAGTTTATGCTGGTATAACCGTGGGATTAGCAGAAAGTTTCGGTTATTATTTCATAGGTATCATCTCCCATGTTCTGCTGTTCGTCATGGTAATGGTTTTTTTAATTTTTAGACCTGGAGGTTTTTTCGGTGAAGCCTTGGAATAATGGAAAAAACAATGCAAAAAATCGGGTTCCGTTGCTCATTTTTGTAGCGTTCCTGTTTTTGCTACCACTTTTTTTGAAAAACCCCTATTACCAACATCTTTTTATAATGACTTATGTTGCTGCCGGCCTGGGGATGAGTTTTAACATGGTATACAGTACGAGACTTATAACCTTGGGCGCTGCCGCTTTTTATGCTATAGGTGCCTATTCATCAACACTCTTGACGATCAAGCTTAACCTGAGTTTTTGGTTGGCATTACCACTGGCAACAGTCATTGCCGGTATCGTCGCCTTTGTTGTTGGAGTCATTATTATTCGAACTGGAACGCTTACATTTGTTATTATGACCCTTCTTTTCTGCCTGATAATCTATCAACTGGTAGGCTCAATAAGTTGGTTAGGGGGTTGGGGGGGCTTTATCAATATTCCACGACCCAATCCTATTTCAATTCCATACATAGGGGAAATCAGTTTTCAATCACGTGTCCCCTTTTATTATTTAGGTCTTTGTCTCATATTGTTGGTTGCCCTGATTTATCAAAGCCTATATTCCTCTCGAATAGGAAGGGCATGGAAGGCGATCAAACAGAGCGAAAGGGTAGCTGCATCGATGGGTATTAACGTATTCTGGTATAAGACCTTATGCTTTGTTGTTGCCTCATCCGCATCAGGGGCTCTGGGCAGTTTTTATGCCCATTATTACCAGATAGTCATACCGGATATGTTTACAGGTTTTATCTCAATTTATATCCAGATTTATTCCGCATTGGGCGGGCTTGAGTACTATATTCTGGGACCTGCTGTGGGGGCTGCAATCATGATATTTGTCCCTGAATTGCTGAATATTGCCCAAGACATCCAACCTATTATTTTCGGATCCATGTTAGTGATCATTATCGTCTTTTTCCCGGGTGGAATTATTGGCAGTCTGAAAAAATTAAACCAAAAAAAAATCGGAAAAAAAACGAGATCCGAAGAAAATGTTGAGGCAATCAGTGATCATTAAAAACGGCAGAAACACGAGTGAATAAAGAATTCAAAAAAGCGACAGAAAAAGGTGCGATTGAACTGTATGATAACAGAAAATCCTGCCGTTAGCGGTTAATCCGGAGAGAACTTTCATGAGAGAACAAGGTGAGAAAAGAACTCTTTTTCTCAGGGAAAGGGGGGAACTGAATGGCAATACTGGAAGTCAGAGACTTGAAAAAGAAATTTGGGGGTTTAGTTGCTCTGGACGGATTGGATCTAGACGCCTATGACTCCGAAATTCTGGGAATAATCGGCCCCAATGGAGCTGGAAAAACAACCCTCTTCAATGTAATTTCCGGATTTTACAAACCCACTGTGGGCAAGATCAGTTTTCAGGGCGAGGTGATTTCAGGGTTAAGACCGGATCAGATTGCAGGAAAAGGTATAGGAAGAACCTTTCAAGATCTCTCTTTATGTATGCAGTCAACGGTTTTTGAAAATGTATTTACCGCCTTCCACAAAAGCTATTCGACAGGTCTATGGAGTGCTTTCTTTCACACCAAGGCGGTTGCTGAGGAAGAAAAGACCCTGAAGAAAAAGGCCATGGAAATCATAGACTTCATGGGGTTGACTGTACACAAAGATAAACTGGCAGCAAATTTGTCCAGTGGTTTCAAAAAAGCTCTCAGTTTGAGCGTCGCTTTTGCGACAAATCCTAAACTTCTGCTGCTCGATGAACCGGCTACCACTCTCTCTCCCGACAAGGTCGAAATGATAATGAATCTGGTCCTTCGGGTAAGGGAGACAGGCACAACCGTGGTAATCATTGAACACAGCATGAAAGCAATTATGGAATACTGTGACAGGATTGTCGTTATTGCGAATGGGAAAAAGTTGGCTGAGGGAAAAGCCAAGGAAATAAGCGAAAATAAGGAGGTTGTTGAAGCATACCTGGGAGAGGTGGAGGAAAATGTTTCTTAGCATAAAAAATCTGCATGTGAATTACGAGTCACTTGAAGTGCTTAAAGGTGTTTCTTTGGATATTGAAAAAGGAGATATCAATGTTCTTTTAGGTGCTAACGGTTCCGGTAAGAGTACGATGTTTAAGGCTATCTCGGGTATTTTGCGGCCTGCTAAAGGAGAGATTTTCTTTCAAGATACCAAAATCAATAAATTGCAGGCTCATGCCATCGTCAAAAAGGGTATCGCTCAGGCCCCTGAAGGTAAAAGACTGTTTATTGATATGACAGTTGAGGAAAATCTCGAAATGGGAGCTTATCTACGCACTGACAAGCGTGAAATTGAAGCTGACCGGGAAGATATCCTGGACCGATTTCCTGTTTTAAGAAAGAAACTAAAGGTAATCAGCGGTAATCTCAGTGGTGGTGAGCAGCAGATGTTGGTCATCGCTCGGTCGCTCATGTCAAAACCACAACTTCTGCTCCTGGATGAACCTGCCCAGGGATTATCTCCAGTTCTTGTGGATGAAGTGGCAGATATCATTACCGGTATTAATCAGAGTGGAATTACCATTATTCTAATCGAGCACAATCTTCGTTTGGGGCTGGGGCTCGCTCACTGGGTATTTGTACTCGAAAGTGGTGTGATTGCCACCAAAGCTAAAGGCACCGATATGTCTGAGGTGGAATATGCAAAAAAAATCTATCTTGGGGGATAAAAGACAGGTGCCTCTTCGGTATAACGACCATCACTCTGAAATTATGGTGAATGGTTACAGTAAGATATGTCTCAAATTGCTTCACGATTTGCAATATTTTGTAATAACGCCCCAGATACGAAGATGGTGAATAAAGAGGTGTACCAATGGATTTATCAGCATACGGACTTGAGAATAAAGTAGCCATTGTTACCGGAGGTGGGGCAGGCATTGGAAAGGGAATAGCGCTGGAATTAGTGAAAGCTGGGGCCGTGGTGGCTATCGCTGAAATAGATTCGGACCTGTTGGATTCTACCGTCAACGAAATAAAGACAATGGGAGGAAGAGCTTATGGATTTGCCGGTGACATGCAGGAACCTGAACAAGTAGAAAGTTTGATGGAACAGACAGCACGAGAATTCGGATCAATAGATGTGCTCGTCAATAATGTGGGTGGTTTGCCCGGCATTGAGAGAAAAATCCCATTCTGGGAAATGGATGAAGAGTTGTGGGATAGAGTTCTCAGACTTAACACTAAACCGCTTTTTTTATGTAGTAAAACTATTGCTAAATTCATGATTGAACAAAAAAAGGGCGGTAGCATAATAAATATCACATCGATCGTAGGGCTTGTTCCACCTTCATCACTTTGTGCAACTTATGGTTTTGTAAAAGCAGGCATAGTAAATTTCACAACAACAGCCGCAACCGATCTGGGGCAGTATGGGATTCGAGTAAATGCGATTGCCCCCGGACGGGTTGAGACCCCGATGACAGATCGCCTGTATCAAGATCATCCATGGGTCAGAGAACCGCAAATCAAAATCATCCCCTTAGGACGTCTTGGAAAGCCTGATGATATTGGTAAGGCGGCTGTTTTTCTCGCTTCTGATGCTTCAGAATATATTTCTGGCCATACTATCCTCGTAAGCGGGGGACTGACTCATCTTTATACACCAAAGGCCAATAAGGTAAATCCGGAAGCCTAGCAATAACAATAATAGGAAGTTAAAAAAAAAGGAATCCAACTATGAATCCAGAAAAAGAAAAAGAGGATGTTTGTATTGATGAATATAAAAAGTCTCATCAAAACTCCTTGAAATTGCATGATCAGGCACTCTCTTTATTTTCCGGCAACGGCTCAACTCATATATCACGCATCCTTAAACCCAACAGACCCTACATTACACATGCAAGCGGGTCAAAAAAATGGGATATAGATAAGAATGAATATATAGATTATGTTATGAGCCACGGCGCCCTCATTCTGGGACACGGCCATCCGGATGTGGTTCAAGCAGTGAAGGATCAAGTAGATCGAGGAGTACATTATGGTGAAAACCACGAACTTGAGATACAGTGGGCCCAACTGATTCAGGAAATGATGCCATCTGCTGAACGGGTTGAATTCTTTCCTTGTGGCAACGAAGCTAATATGATGGCTATCAGGCTTGGAAGGATCTTTACCCAGAAGAGTAAAATTCTTAGACTAGAGCATCAATTCCATGGATGGGGTGATGAGCTTATGCCACCGACTACACCCGGCATACCTCAGCAACAACACGTAACCATAATTCCTCCTGGAAATATCAAGAAAGTGGAGGAAGAACTATCCAAAGGGGAATATGCTGTTCTCATGACCGAAGCAGGGGGTGCCTTTATGGGAGGTAAGATACCCATGGAGCCTGAATTTGTTCGAGAACTCTCTGTATTGACGCAGAAATACGGGACTATCTGGATTCTGGATGAGGTTGTTACATGTTTTCGAGACGCACCAGGTGGATGGCAATCGGTTGTTGGAGTGAAACCGGATCTAACTATTCTGGGAAAATGTTTGGGAGGTGGTCTGGGCGCCGGAGCAATCATTGGTCGAGCAGATATCATGGCAGCTTTTAGCCCTGATTCACCAGTCGACCGGCGAATTCCGCATAGTGGGACCTGGAATGCCAATCCTCTGACGGCTTCTGCTGCAGTTGCAGCCTGCAAATTATATCGGGATGCGGAAATACAAAAAAAAGCAAATCAGATCGCTGCCTTGCTTCGAAAGAAAGGAAATAGGATTTTAGTGAATAAGGGTATTAGTGGAGCTTTTTATGGACGATCAATCGTTCATCTATACCTGGGGTCAAGGGATTTTGAACCTGAAGATGATAGTTTGCCACCGACAAAGGACCCAGGCAAACTCTTAAATCCAAAGAATACACCCACCTTCCAGCGCCTCTGTATTCATTTGCTTCAAAGAGGTATTGCGAATATGAATGGCTGGGTTTTTGTCCTCTCGGCTGTACATTCCGAGGAAGATATTCATAAAACAGTAGAGGCTTTTACAAGCTCTATTGACGCAATGTCAGCTGAGGGTTGGTTTTAGGTAAATCAGTTGACATGATACTTGTATTGTGTCAACTGATTTATTACAACTCTGAACAGTTACATTGTTTTTTTATCTGTGTGGAGGGGATGCACATCCCACCAGGGAGTTCAATATCAGCCTCATAATTTGATATAAGATCAATTAAGAAATAAAGGACCAAACAGAAGGACAAATGAAAATAAAGAAACATCTACTGGATTTAAAATCGGAATCCTATGAAAAAGACGTATTTGCAGAGGGTATGTTCACTGATTGCGCATTGGGGAGAAATAATTTTGGAGTATCAGATCGATTACAAGAGTTATTAAAAAACTATGATGATTCTAGATTCTGGGATTCTCCAGATATCAGCTATTCTGATTTAAAAAGAGAGCTTTGCAGTTTTTGGATCAACCAGGCTGAATTGAAAGCAGAAAACATCAAAGTTGAGAATGGATCAAGGTTCGTTCAAGAAAGGTTTAATAAGATATTTATCAGTGAAGGCGTGAAAGTATTAGGATACGCCCCTCAATATACGGGATATGTGATGGTTGTGCTGGTAATGGGCGGACATTTCACAAACATAAAATTAAATTTGGAGGAAGGATACAAATTCAATATTGATCATTTTCTTCCTGAAATCAATTCTGACTTCACAATTGTCTTTATTGATAATCCGAACAATCCAACGGGACAAATCATCGATCTAAGAGATATTGAGGAGATTGTAAAACAAGCCGATAGAAAAGATTGTGTGGTTATGGTTGATGAGGCTTATGGCGATTTTCTAAACAAAGAAGATTCAGCAATTGGATTGATAAATAAATATAACAATCTAATTGTAACACGTACTTTTTCAAAAGGGTACGGGATGGGCAAAACCAAGGTCGGTTATGGAGTCATGTCTTCCAAACTTGGAGAGTACTATGACAAGGTGAGCCTCGGAGTTCCTGGTAGTGTTTCTGATTTAGGTGCCAAACTATCCAGGGAGTCGCTAAAGGATCAGGATTTCATCAAGAAATACAGGGATTGGGTTAAAAAGAATAAAAGTAAGTGTTTGCAGGGTCTTAATGAGATGGGCTATTTAATCGCAGAGACGTATGAGTATTGTCCAATATTTGTCATGGGGCATAAAGATCCAGAAGTAGATCTTCGCCGGGAGTTAATAGCTAAAAATATTTTAAGTGTATCCGGGAGCCATTTCAGAAACCTTGGCAAGAACTATGTAAGGATAAACCTGCCTGAGAATCCAATAGAAATACTGGATAAGCTCGCAGTTCTCAAGTAAAATTGGTACCCGTTTGCAGAAAGTTAATAAATTACCTGATTAGGTCCTATTTGCAGTCATAATCCAGCTGTAGTGTCTGCAACACTTTATTTTCGAGTCTTTTTCTAAATCAGAGCCCAGGGAATGTTCTGGTTCGTGGGAAGTTAAGCAATAGCGTTGAATTTCGAGCCGGCGTAGCAAGAACACGAGCCTAAATAATCCCAGGGCGAATTTGGTGCAATAATCCCTAAAAGTAACTGTGGTTGATACCTAATCAAAATATATTAACAATGAAGGAATTTCGGATCGTTTTTTTGGCAGAGTCAGTGGTCTCTGACCCCGTTAATAAGATCTGTTTTTTTGAGTCACAAACACCTGTGAAACAGGTGGTGAAGCTCTTTAATTTAAAGCAAGGAGAATAAAATGGCTTTTTTTGAATTAGAACAAATCGAGAGAAAAGCACTTTTTCCCAATTCTGAGGTAAGGTTTATTCATACCGAGAATATGACTATTGCTTATTGGGATGTTTTGGAGGGTGCTGTTATTCCTGATCATAAACACCCACACGAACAATTTACCAACGTTCTTGAGGGAGAGATGGAGGTGACTATAGATGGTGAAACACAAGTTATTGGTCCTGGCCAAGTCGCTTTTTACCCTGCAAATGCTCCGCATTCTGCAATAGCAAAAGTAAAAAGCAGAGTCATGGATGTTTTCTCTCCTGCAAGGGATGATTATAAGTAGGTTTGAATATAACCTTTATACGAGCCCCTTCCACGTTTTTGCAGGAGAGGTGTTTGAGTGTAATAACTAGAGGGGTATTATTTGTATTCTTGTTATTTTCAATAGTAATTTGATTATCAGATTTCGAGAAAACAACCGAAGTTACGATACGAAACGATAAAAGGAGAGAAAAATGGTAAAAAAAATCGGCATGTTTCAATTGGCAAAAGGAAAAGACTCTGATGAAGTCTGGAAGTACTGGATAGAAACCCATGCAGCTCAAGTGAAGACCCTACCTGGACTCAGGAAGTATACTATTAACAGGGTTAAGTCGGTCACTAAGGGAGATGTTCATTTCTGGGGTGTTGCAGAACTCTGGTTTGATACGGAAGAGGACTATGATAAAGCTTTTTCACATTTGGTTCCTGATGAATTTGGAACTTTAGTTACAGATCCTCGGCTTTCAGTCTGGGTAGAAGAGAAGGTGATAGTTTAACCAATAAAAAAACTCATTTATATTTTTTAGAAAGTGTATAGGAGGTTAATAATGCCCGATCTGGTAATTGATAACCTAACCAAATATTATGATCAATTCAAGGCGGTTGATAATATTAACCTGAAGGTTTCCGATGGTGAATTGATTACCCTGTTGGGTCCAAGCGGTTGTGGTAAAACAACAACTTTGAGGCTAATTGCAGGTCTTGAAAAACCGGACAAGGGAAAGATCCTGCTGGGAGATGAAATTCTTAGTTGTTCTGAGACGGGTAAACATAAAGCTCCGGAAAAACGGGGGATGGGGATGGTATTCCAATCATATGCGGTCTGGCCGCATATGACAGTGGCGAAAAATGTTGCGTACCCTCTTAAAAATCAAAAGATTTCTAAAATAGAAAAAAAAATAGAGTGGACAAGACACTTGCAATGGTAGGCCTTGAAGGATTTGAAGACAGACCTGCAACACTTTTAAGCGGAGGCTAGCAGCAAAGAGTAGCAATGGCCAGAGCCTTAGTATTTGATCCCAATATAATCTTGCTTGACGAACCTTTGAGCAATCTTGATTTTAAACTAAGAGAGTCAATGCGCATAGAATTAAAAGCCCTACAGATCAGAACAGGGGTTACCACGATTTATGTTACTCATGACCAGATAGAGGCAATGGTCCTCTCCGACAAGATAATACTCATGAATAACGGAAAAATTGTACAAATAGGCACGCCATTAGAAATATATAATCATCCGAAAAGCAAATTCGTTGTGGATTTTATTGGTAAAACAAACTCGGTGATAGGTAAGATAAAGGAAATCACAACCGATTCATGCCTAATAAGTGCCACGGAAGCAAATGATCAGACTGTAAGATGTAAAGTTCCTAATGCCGAAGTGAAGAAAGGGGATCAGGTTGTACTCTCTATCAGGCCTGAAGATGTGAACCTAAATCAGGAAGTTGCCGAACCAAAAGAAAATGTTTGGTTAGGTAAAATAAGGAATGCTCACTATCTTGGTAATCAATGGGACTATATTGTTAAGGTTGGCAAAGAACTCCTGTGGGTTAGTGTTCCAGTATCCCTAAAGCGCTTCCAAATTGGAGATAAAGTAAATGTAGCGCTGAATTCTAATGGTATCATGGTCTGGGAAAATAATACTTAGCTTTTTTGAATAATCTAAAATTGGAAGTGATAAATTCAATAATTATTTACGATATAATCGTGATTCCAAAGGGTCAGTATCACGTAGATAAGGACTTATATTTTCCAAAAAATTCGAAAGTCACTTTGGAAGCCGGTACGACAATTTACTTGGGGCAGCGAAAAGGGATTCTCATTAGAGGAGAGTTGCACGTTAATGGTAATAAAAAAAATCCTGTGATAATTACATCTAAGGTGAAAAGTAAGCCCTTTGGGAGTATCGCAGTATTAGGTTCGGAAAGTCAGACTGAAACAAGTGAAATTCAATATTTACAGCTTTCTGGGGGAAGTGAAAAATGGTTGGAGGGCGCTTTTTTTTCAGGCGGGATTTCGTTTCATTATAATGATAAGGTGATCATTGAAAACTCTGTTTTCACCCATAATATGGCTGATGACGCCTTAAATATCAAATACGCTGAAGTTAAGATAAACAACAACTTATTTAAAGATAATTATGCGGATCAAGTTGATTTGGATTATTGCACGGGAGTGGTAAAGGATTCAAAATTCATAAATTTGGAATCAAGTGATATTAACGGCGATGGTCTGGATATTAGTGGGTCAGAAATAATTGTAGACCGTGTTATTTTTAAGGGTTTTAAAGACAAGGGAATTAGTATTGGAGAGAAAAGTAAATTGTTTGTTTCAAATAGCATATTTAGTGAAAATACAAGTGCACTTGCGATAAAGGATGAATCTGATGCTTATCTGTGGGGGAATACATTTTTAGACAATAATCTTGACATAAATGTGTATCAGAAAAAGAAAATATTTGGCGGTGGGAAAGCTTATGCTAGTTACGCCAAGCGACATACTTTGAAAATTGAATTGGATAAAAAGTCGGAATTTAAAGTATTTCCCCAAGACTTGGAGATTAAAAAAAATAAAATACTTTTTTTGCGCAGTTTTAGTCCAAAAGCAGTTTTTTCAGAACTTGAA
>Ga0187833_10002986_pt1 | contig 17593 bp, 19 predicted proteins | sample ETNtaG_37_FD_167968 | JGI IMG/M metagenome (GOLD analysis project Ga0187833, IMG submission 167968) | Marine microbial and viral communities from oxygen minimum zone, Eastern Pacific Ocean - ETNP2014_SV_400_PacBio MetaG (Illumina Assembly) | ecosystem: Environmental > Aquatic > Marine > Hypoxic...
GAATCAATATTTCCAATACTTTTTTTTTGGTGTATAAAATATATCATTTCCAAAAGATCGTTTAAAAAATTGGTTGGTTCAATGCCTTCGTTTACCATTTCTCTTAGTTGCGCTATAGATTTTTTTTCCTCTCCTTGAAAAATAAAGCTTAATAAATTTAGAATTTTTGATCGATCTGCTAATCCTAGCATTCTTTTTACGAAACTTTCGTCAATCTCCTTTTTCGCAATATTTTGACTAACAAGCGCTCTGTCTAAAAGAGATAATGAATCTCTAACTGACCCCTCGCTAGCCTTTGCTAGGGCGATTAATGCTCCTTCGGATATTTTTCCATTCTCTATCTTTGAAATTTTTTTAAGATTTTTTACCAAATCTCTTATGGGCACGCGATGTAAATCGAATCTTTGACACCTAGAAATAATAGTAACAGGTATTTTCTTCATCTCCGTAGTGCAGAAAATAAATTTTAGATGTGGAGGTGGTTCTTCTAGTGTTTTCAATAAGGCCGCAAAAGAACTTTTGCTTAACATTTGAAATTCATCTGCAATTATCACTTTGTATTTTGTTGTTGTTGGCACATATAAACAAGACGCTATAAGTTCTTTTGTAGAATCGACCCCCGTGTGTTGAGCGCCATCAATTTCTATTACATCTAAATTTTTAAATTTGTTAATTTCCTCACAACTACAATGTTCTTCTTCGGAATTACATTTCTCTCCTTGAATAAAATCTTTTTTACAATTTATTGCTTGAGCTATTAAACGAGCGGTAGTTGTCTTGCCCACACCTCTAATTCCGCTTAACATCCAAGCATTTGGTAAATTTTTCGATTTGATTGAGTTAGTTATAGTTTCAACCATTATATCTTGGCCAATTAATTCCTTAAAGGAAGTTGGTCTATATTTTAATGCTAAAACTTTCTGTGTAATTTTTCCCATAATTAGCTAGGGGCTGCACGACCTGAAGTTTGTAGTTAAGTCTGCTCTATTTCTAGCCTGAACTGATTGTTCTACAAAATCCACCCGACAACCCCATTTTATTATATCAGTATCAAAATAAAAACCACAACATACTTATAGGATGTGAATTAATTGTTTAATCTATAAGAATCCGCTGAATAACATCCACAAATAGTTAAATCGCTCGTATGAAACCCCAATTCTTCTAAGGCTTTTTGCATCATTGGATCTTCTATATGTTTTTCAATCTCTATATAAAATGCAACTTGTTTAAAGGTGTTTTTTAGAGAAATAGATTCGAGTCGACATAAATTAATTCCATACCCTGAAAATGCAGAAAGTGCTTTCATGAGAGCTGAAGGAATTGATTTTAATTGAAAGATGGCACTGGTTATAAAATTTTTTTCTTTAATAAATTCAGGATGCTTCGGTTCTTTTCCTAAAACAAGAAACCGTGTTGTGTTAGAGCCTGGTTCATCCTCAACCTTTGATTTTAATATTTGAAGTTCATAAATTTTTGCTGCTAGTTCACTCGCTATTGCTGCTTCACTCATTTTGTTAATTTTTGCAACATATTCCGCGCTATAGGCTGTATCGGACTCGACCACTTCCTTAAAGTTTTGACTTAAGAGAAAACGAGAGGACTGGCCAAGCGCGTGGATATGTGAATGAACAAATTTAATTGAGCTTAGTGTCGCTCCTTTGATGGCAAGTAAATTAAGACTAATTTTTTCAAAATGTTCTGCGTAAATCTGGAGGGAATATTTTTTCAAGAGAAAATGAATGCCGGGAACCCTACCTGCAATTGTGTTCTCAGACGGTAGAACTAAATTTATTTCTGGTTTTTGGGTTGCCAATAAAAATGCTTCTTCGAAAGTGGCACAAAATTTCATCGTTGGATTTTTAAATATTTTTAATGCGGCTGAATGTGAAAAGCTACCTTTACCACCTTGAACTCCTATAGTTTGTGTCATACTTAACCCATTTCCTTTTCTAGTCGATTTAAATCCTCTCGTGTATCTACACTTAATGCGTTTGAGTGGCAATAGGCCACTAAAATTTCTATATTATTTTGGATAAATCTCATTTGTTCAAGTTTTCGTTCTACTTCCAGTGTAGTTCTTTTCAAATTTACATACTCTTTTAAAATCTCTTTGTTATAAGCATATATTCCAATGTGGTGATAAATTTTTTGATTTTTCGAATCTTTTTTTATACGGAAAAAATCCTTTGCCTTTAAAAAACTATTTTCTTTAAGACATTCAGCAACTTCGACTTTTACAACATTTTCATTATTAATTTCTTCTTGATTTAAAGAAGAGGCTAGCGTTCCTACAGAGGAGCAATTATTTTTTCTCATATGCTTTTCCAACTTTGAAATAGAATTTGGATCGCACAAAGGATTGTCTGCCTGCACGTTAAATATTAAATCTACATTATTACCAAAACTTTTCTGACACACTTCATAAACTCGATCTGAGCCAGATAAATGATCGTGATGAGTTAGAATGGCTCGACTTCCATTTTTCTCTACAACTTCAACAATTTCATTATCTGGAGTAGCAACTACTACTTCACCAATCATGGATTTTTTAGCACGGTTGACAGTATGAATTATCATAGGCAAACCTTTGATCTTTGCTAAGGGTTTACCAGGGAAACGTTTTGCTGCCAAACGAGCGGGTATTATTATTACAGTATTTTTCATAAAATAACAAAATTATGCGTCTAAAAGTCCATTTTATTAATACAAGTCATGATATAACTTAGATTAGAATAGAGTTGTACTAAATTTATAAAACTTATTAAAATGAATAAAATTATTGCTTCTATTGTATTGGTTATAATCTTAATTTTAGGAATTAATAAAATTGCAGACGCAATATTTCATGTAAATAAATCCGAAAAATCTGTTTATCAAGTAGCTGCTGTAACCACTGTAACTAATACTGGAACAGCTGAAACAAGCACTAAAAATTCGGAATCTGAAGATATTATGACATTATTTGCTTCAACAAGCGTAGATGAAGGCGCAAAAGTTTTCAAAAAATGTGCTGCTTGTCATAGCATAACCAAAGAGGGAAGTAATAAAATTGGTCCAGCTTTATGGGGTGTGCTAGGAAAACAAACTGGTACTGTGTCCGATTACAAATATTCTAAGGGAATGGCAGTATATGGAAAACCATGGTCATTTGAAGAAATGAATGGTTTTTTGACAAAACCAAAAGATTGGATAAAGGGAACTAAAATGTCTTTTGCGGGGCTAAAAAATATAAAAGAAAGAGCTGCTGTAATCCTATACATGAATAAAAATACTGATAATCCTTTACCATTAAATTAAATATTTATTTAAGACACCATTCTATAATGCTTTTCTGTGCATGAATTCTATTTAAAGCTTCTAACCAAACTGTGGATTGTTTTCCATAAATAACTTCTTTCGTGACCTCAAAAGACGAGGCCGGAAGACAATGCATAAATATCACATCCTTAGAAGCTGCGTTCATTATTTTTTTATTTACTTGATAGGGTTTAAGAGCTTTTTTCTTTTTACTCTTGTTTGTTTTGTCGCCCATACTTATCGGTTTGTCCGTCATAATACAATCACTGGATTTTGCCGCTATAAAAGGATCTTCAGTAATTAAAATTTTTCCTTTATTTTTTTTAGCCCATTGAAGAACTTTTTTATTTGGTTGATATTTTTTGGGACAAGCAATACTTAATTCAAAGTCAAATTGAACTGCTGCCTCGATAAGGGAAAAAACAACATTGTTTCCATCGCCAATCCAAGTTATTTTTTTATTCTTAATTGGTCCCTTGAGTTCTTCTAGAGTCATAACATCAGCAATTACTTGGCACGGATGACTTAGATCTGTTAAACCATTAATAATAGGAATATCTGTATGCTTAGCAAACTCAACAATATTTTTGTGAGCATGCGTCCTTAACATTACAATATCAGCATATTGAGATAATATTTTTGCAGTATCATATAAACTTTCATTACCGCTCCCATAATGAATTTCATCTGGATTTAATATTAATGACTTTCCTCCCAGTTGCTTGACAGCCAAATCAAAACTAATACGAGTTCTTGTGCTTCTCTTCTCAAAAATCATAATTAAAATTTTTCCATTTAAAGGAGCATCCGAGTCTACTGCATTTTTATTTAGACCAAATCTTCTTTTTTTTCTTGATTTAGCATTATCAAGAATAAATCTTAATTCTTTTTTTGGAATGTCAGAAATATTTATAAAATTTCTCATAACTGACTCATTTCTTCGCAAACCTTCTCTATCTTATCAAGACCCTCTTGTAATTCATTGGTACTTGATAAAAGTGATGGAAAAAGTCTTATAACATTTTCTTCGGCTTTCACAGTTAACATTTTGTGATCCATTAACTTTTTAATAAATTCGTTATTATCGACCAACATCTTTAACCCTTTCATGAAAGCTATCCCTCTTACTTCACTAATGATCATAGGGTACTTATCTTTAATCCTATTTAAACCTTGATCAAAATATTCACCTTTTTGTTTTACATTTTCAAAAAAATCTTTTTCAAAAATTATATCCAATACTGCGTGTCCTGCGGCCATAGCTAGAGGATTGCCGCCAAAGGTTGATCCATGAGTTCCTGGCGTCATGCCAATCGATACCTTTTTTGTGACTAAACAAGCACCAAGTGGAAATCCTCCTCCGATTCCCTTAGCAATTGAACAAATATCTGGAACAATTCCAGATTTTTCAAATGCAAAAATATTACCAGTACGGCAAAAAGTTTGCACTTCATCTAAAATTAAAAATATATCATGTTCGTCACATAACTTTCTTAATCCTTTAAGATATTGGTCAGATAATTGTCTTATACCTCCTTCACCTTGAATAACTTCACAAATAATTCCTGCTGTATTTTTATTAATCGATTTTTTTATAGCTTCATAATCACCAAACTGAACTTGGTCAAAACCATCAACTTTAGGACCAAACCCTTCTATGTGTTTAGGATTTTTTGCACAAAATAACGCTGCAAGAGATCTCCCGTGGAAGGCTCCTTGAACAGAAATAAGTCTATTTTTTTCAGGTTTTCCAATCTTATGGAAATATTTTCTAGCAATCTTGATACTTGCTTCGATCGATTCTGTTCCTGAATTAGTAAAAAAAACGAGATCAGCAAAGGTATTGTCGGTTAACCTTTTGGCTAATTTTTCCTGGCTTGGTATAACAAATGCGTTTGAAACGTGCATCAATTTTTTTGATTGTTCTTGGATGGCTTTTAATAAATGTTCGTTTGAGTGTCCAATTAAGTTCGTAGCTATTCCCATTACCATGTCAAGATATTTATCTCCATTTTCTGTATAGAGATAACTGCCCTTTCCTTTTGCAAAAGAAATAGGTTTCCTAGTGTATGTATCAAGAACTGAACTCATAAATAGATTAAGATTTTATTTTATAACCTTTTTTAAACAAAATAAACGCAGCAAACCAAGAAAGGCAGCTTAATATAGTAAGATAAAAAAACCCAAATATTACTGATCCATCTGAAGCACCCAAAAAACCATATCTAAAACCATCAATAATATAGAAAAAAGGGTTCATTTCACTTATACTTTTTAAAATACTTGGTAGTCTATCAATTGAATAAAAAGTGCCTGATAAAAAAGAAAGAGGCACTATAATAAAATTTGTAGCAGATGCCATATGATCAAATTTTTCAGCCCATAAACCAACGATAATACCTAAAGAACTTAAAATAAAACCACCTAAAAATACGAAAAAAAAAATACAAAAAAAATTATAAAATTCTAACTCAACTATAAAACTAAACACAGTGATAGAAACTAAAGCAATTATAATGCTTCTAGTGCACGCAGCTAAATTTATAGCCAAGGTAATTTCTCCCGCAGACAATGGGGCGTATAAAATATCAACAATATTTCCTTGAATTTTTCCTATCATAATTGATGAGGAAGAATGAGAAAAAGATTGTTGTATAACTTGCATAGCAATAAGACCGGGAGCAAGAAAAGTTATAAAAGGAAACCCCAAAACCTCACCTCTCTCATTTCCGATTGCCAATGAAAGCACAAGTAAAAATAGAAGTGATGTCACAAGTGGAGATATAATGGTTTGGATAATAACAATTATAAATCTTAATACTTCTTTTTTATATAACGTCCAAAATCCAATCCAGTTAACGTTACCAAATTTTTTCTCATAAATTTTGTATTTTTTCTCAATATTAATCATTGGGAAAACTTATATATTAAAAGGATATTAAATAAAGAATGGGCATTTACTTGCTTGTTGTTAATAACATATCCACATGAGGGATATTTTTTTATTGCAAATACAATATATAGTGGTTTTAATTAGAATAGATAATTAATGAATTGGACACCCGAAAGAGAAGAGAAACTAAAAGAACTTTGGAAAAAGGGTTATACCGCCAGTCAAATAGCTTCTTTACTCAGTAACACAACAAGAAATGCGGTTATTGGTAAAGCACATAGATTAAATTTACAAGCAAGGGCTGTATCAAAAAGATCTACACCTAAAGTAAACGCAGAAAATAATTTTAAACCGGAAACCAAAATTCAAAAACATGGAAGAAAAGCAAGATTTAAGGCCCTATTATTAGATAAAAGTTTTGAGCAAGAAAATCCAAAAAAACTTGAAGAACTGACGGATGAAACTTGTAAGTGGCCCATAGGTCATCCTTACGAAGAAACATTTTATTTTTGCGGAAGAAAATCCATGGAAAGATTTCCTTATTGTAAATTACATGTCCTTTATGCTTTCCAACCTAAAAATGCTAAGGAAGAGGATCAAATTACCGAAGAGGATATTCCTAAATTCATCGAAAAGAAAATTAAATCGGCTTAATTGTGTTTTTTTTCTAAATCTTTTTTAAGATCTTCATGGTCACCAATGGCAATATGATGTTCACTTTTAGTTACATATCTTTCCAAGAAAGGGATAAATATCAAAGGAAGCAACCCTCCTAAAACAATTCCTAATGCGGCAGGTCTAATATCTGGATCCAAAGATGCTGCGATATAGTCGGCTATTACATGAGCAACAACAACACCAATAATACCAGCAATAAACCCGTTTGAAACAATTTTTAATAATCTATTAATGCTCCAGCCCGTATAATAGCCGATTAACATAATTCCTACATGAACAAGGCCAAAGATAAATCCTCTTAAAAATACTTTGTCCTGTAACCATGTTATTCCTTCAATTAGATGTTCCATTGTTATGTTATAGCATAACAAAAATATATGTTAAATTTAATCAAAAAAATACAACCAGACAAAAGTCTAAAATATTATAGTGGCGAAAGTTTCAATCTAAAGATTAATAAAATAATCTAATTTTCCACTAGACTAGTTTTCGACATAAGCTAATATAAGAACAGTCATTAAAATGACTATATGGAACTATCGTTAATTTATACTATTTTAGGATTCGGTTTGGCTGCTTGGAGTGTGACGGCTAACGACTCAATACAGTGCTTAGGAACCTTTATAGCTAGTAAGCAAAAGTGGTTTAAATGGTACATTTTAGCTGCTTCAGCATCTTTGGCTATGATTGTTACAGTCAGTTATGGATGGTGGATGTACGATGGTGATATTTCATACGGAAGATTAACACAAATTCCTTATCAGGAAATTCAGTGGTATCACGCCGTTGCTCCTGGAATATTATTGTTACTTACAAGAATTGGAATTCCGGTTTCAACGACCTTCCTAGTATTATCCGCATTTGCTTCCACAGTTGTTTTAGAGAAAATGCTTTTAAAAAGTGTTGTTGGCTACGCTGTCGCAGCTGTCGCAGCTTATGTTTGTTGGATCGGTATTTCTAAATTCATTAATGAGAAATTCGATGAAATTACCACTCATTGGAAGATAACTTTCTGGCGTAATTCAGTTTGGATAACTACAGCCTTTTTATGGGCTACCTGGTTAATGCACGATGTTGCTAATATTGCTGTTTACTTACCAAGACAACTTGATATTTCATTATTGGTCATTGTTCTTATTTATTTTACAATTCTTCTTTTTTATATTTTTTATATTCACGGTGGGCCTATACAGAAAGTCGTATTGGACAAGACGGGAACACGTTATGCAAGAAGTGCAACCATCATCAATATAATCTATGCAGTAATTCTTTATTACTTTAAAGAATTGAACAACTTGCCCATGAGCACAACTTGGGTTTTTGTAGGATTGTTATGTGGTAGAGAATTAGCAATATCTACAATGAATAAGGATTATAAACTTAAATATGTGTTTCCACTTATCGGTAAAGACTTTGTTAAAATGGTCTTTGGATTGAGCGTGTCTATTGGAATCGTATTAGTGATCCATTATATAATTATTCCTAACAACATGTGATAAATTTTACTAACCAAACTGCCCTCCTGTCCTAAAACGATAAATGTATTTAGGTAAAATACTTTGAATGGCTGTTCCAGTAATACCAATTTCCTTTAGTGTAGGGTAATCTCCAGAAATAATATTATTATATTTTAACATTTCAACTTGATCAGGAGTTAATAGTGGGTTTGGCATCAGTTGAAAAAAATAAGAATAAAATTTTGCTAAACCAAAAGGAATGGGTACTAATAATCTTTTCTTCTTTATCTCGGTTAATAAAATTTCCATGAGTTCTTTAAAAGAATAATTTTCTGGTCCTCCTAGTTCATAAATTTTAGGATCAGAATTATTAAGCTCTAACGCTTTAACAATTGTTTTTGCAATATCCTTAACATAGACAGGTGCAAATTTTGTTTTTCCTCCACCTATTAAGGGAAGGGCTGGAAAAATTTGTGCTATTGATGCAAAAGTATTAAAAAACTTATCTTCTGCTCCAAAAATCACTGATGGTCTTAAAATCACTGAAGGTTTGAAAGTGTCTTGAATATTTTTTTCTCCTTGAAGTTTGGATAGCATATATTGTGAAGTATGTTTTTCTTTCACTCCAAGAGCGCTAATATGAACTAATTTTTTTATTTCAAACTCATTACACAAGTTGCTTAATAGATATGGAAACTGTGAATGAATTTGGTTAAATTTTTGCTTTCTTGTTTCATACAAAATTCCCACAAGATTAATAACTAGATCGGAATTTTTTAAAACCTGTTTGACATCATCCGGATTAAAAATATTAGTTTTGAAAAGTTCAATCTGACCAGGATTGCCTAGAAGTTTTAGATAACCTTTAAGATAAGGATTTCGAGTTGCAACCTTAACTCGGTAATCTAGCTTTGTAAGTTGGCGCATTAAATGTTTGCCAATAAATCCTCCCGCTCCAAATATTGCTATTATTTTCTGATTATTTTGCATTTTGTTGAAATTTCATTATACATGATTTTAGATATGACTAAAATTTATAAGTTTCAAGATGATGTTTCGACTGATGCATTAAAAGAATTGCAAAAACATTCGAGTCTTGCCTTAGATACCGAAGGATCTGGTTTACAAATTCCTCATCGAGACAAATTGAGTTTAGTTCAATTCAGCTCTGGAAACAATGACGCCTACATTATCCAACCTTGCAGAAAAAATTATAAAGCTCCAAATATTGTAAAAATTTTAGAAAATACTAAAATTACAAAAATTGGCCATTATTTAAGGTATGATGTTTCTGGTTTAGAATATTTTCTTAAGTGTAATATACAAAATATTTTTGATACAAAAATAGCAAGCAAACTATGTCGAACATATTCACAAAATCATGGTTTGAAAGATCTAGTTTTAGAATTTTGTGGAAAGAAATTAGATAAAAGACTCGGTAGTAGTGACTGGAATAAAAAATTGGATGAGTTAACAGATGCACAACTTCAATATTGTAGTAATGATGTTATATATTTACATAAAATACGAGATGCTCTTTACAAAATGTTAGTCAGAGAAAATAGACTAAAGCTTTATGAAAATTGTATTCAATTTTTAAAAACAAGGATTAAGTTGGATCAAAGCGGTTTTGCTGAAGATATATTTCAACACTAATGAATAAAGATTTACAAATAGCAAAAAAAATAATTCAAACGGAAATAGAAGGTTTAAAAAAATTATTAAAAAGCCTCAATCATTCTTCCCAATTTTCAAAAGCAGTAAATCTAATCTCAAAAGCAAAAGGGAAAGTTGTTGTAATTGGTACAGGAAAAAGTTTTATTATCGGTAGCAAAATTTCATCAACTCTTTCTAGTTTGGGAACGGCATCGGTAGCGTTCGATTCATCTTCTTTAAACCACGGTTCTATGGGATCAATACAAAAAGGATTTGATGTATTGTTAATATTTAGTGTTTCGGGAGAAACTTCAGAATTAAATTCTATTCTACGATTTAGTAATAGAAATAATATTCCTGTAGTCGGTATAAGCTGTAAATCTTCATCTATGCTTTTGCGTTTTTCTTCAATACCCATTTTGCTTCCGAAAGTTATCGAAGCAGGATCTAGTTTAGCTCCAACATCAAGCCAAATAAATTTTTTAAGCTTTGGAGATGCTCTCGCTATTGCGTTAAGTAAAAGAAAAAAATTTTCTAATAAACATTTTGTAAAATTACATCCCCACGGACAATTAGGTTCTGCCCTCATATTAGTCAAAGAAATAATGGCAAAAAACAAAGAAATTCCACTCGTTGCAGCAAACAAAACTATGTTAGCCGCAATAAAAGAAATGTCAAAAAAAAAATTAGGTGTAGTCTGTTGTAGAGAAAAAAGTGGGAAAATTAATATTTTAACAGACGGTGATTTGCGTAGACATTCAAATAATTTATATAAGAAAACAATTTTAGAAGTATGTAGCAAAACTCCAACTTGGATTTCTGAATCTGCTACAGCTCTTTCGGCAATTGAAAAAATGAATTCTAAAAAAATAACTTCACTTTTAGTTGCTCGTAATCAGGATATAAATAAAAAAATTAAAAAGGTTGTTGGTATAATACATTTACATCATTGCCTAAGTTGGGGCGTCAAATGAAAAAAAAACATCTAAGGGTACAATTAACCCTAGTATCTATTGGTCTGCTTTTGTTCGTTCTAACATATTTGCTCTATCCCAACATAATTAAGAATAAAGTTTCAGAAGATCTGTCTACTAGTAAGGATTTTGAAAAAACTATTAGATCAGAAGAAATGACTACTTTTGATAGTTTGGAATATAAAGGAATATATGATTTTGATAAACCTTTCAAAGTAAAATCGAAAAAAGCTTATATGCTGAATGAGGAACCCGATATTGTTTACATGTACAATATGCATGTAATATTGCATTTAACTGATGGAAGAACAGTAAACATCACATCAGAAAAGGGAAGATATAATAAAATAACGCAAGACTGTTTTTTTGAACAAAATGTTAAAGCTACCGATGGAAGTACAAAAATCTTTGCAGAAAATTTGGACCTATTAGCAACTAAAAATTTCCTAGAAATTTACAACAATGTTAGTTTAGATAATGCTATGGGTTATGTTGAGGCGGATAAAATTAACTACAATTTTGAAACTAAACATTTTAAAGTTTTAATGTTTGATGATAAATCAATAAAAATGAAAATAATTCGATAAGTAGTATGAAAAAATTTAGGATTATAAAATTTAAATCTAAACCTATATTGACCGCAAAAAGTATATCTAAATCTTTTAGTAGTAGAATTGTTTTAAGAAAGATTGATATTCACTTAAACCAGGGCGAAATGTTAGGTCTATTAGGAAGTAATGGTGCGGGCAAAAGCACTTTTATGAATATAGTTTTGGGACTCCTAACACCTGATTTTGGAGATATATTTCTAGACAACTCAAAATTAACTAATCTGGCTATCCATGAAAGATCAAAATTGGGAATTGCTTATTTGCCTCAACAAACTTCGATTTTTAGAGGGCTTACAGTTTATGAAAATTTATTAGCTATTGCACAAATTGTAAAAAAAAGGGAAACCGAACAAAAAGAGATTGTTGAAAAATTAATGTCCGAATTTTCAATAACGCACTTAAAAGATGTTAAAGCTTTAGCCTTGTCCGGTGGAGAACGTCGAAGAACTGAAATAGCACGATGTCTAATAAATAACCCTAAGGTCTTATTGCTAGATGAACCTTTTGCGGGAGTAGATTTACTCTCAATACAAGATATCAAAGGATTGTTATTAAAATTACAGTCAAGAGGTTGTGCAGTACTAGTAACAGACCATAACGCTTCACAGCTTCTCAGTGTTGTAGATCGAGCTTATGTAATTGCGAACGGAAATATAGTTGCTGACGGTTCTCCTCGTAAAATTTCAAATTCTACTGAAGCCAGAAGATTATATTTTGGTGAAGATTTTAGAATGTAATATGTGATGAAGAAAAAATTTTCCGTTTCAGTAAATAAAAAAATAGAAAAATTTAATAAAAAAATAAAAATCCCTGGTGATAAATCTTGTTCGATTAGAGCTGTACTCTTGGCCAGCCAGTGTATCGGTATATCAAAAATAAAAAATTTATTAGAATCTGAAGATGTTTTAAATTGTATTAATGCCTTAAAAATTTCATTAGGAGTTAAAATTATTAAAAAAAATAATATTTATCAAGTTTACGGTAATGGCTTGAATTCATTTAAAGTAAAAAAAAAAATAACTAAAATTTACGTAGGAAATTCTGGAACTTTTGCCCGATTGTTATTTGGGCTGTTATCAACCTACCCCAGAAAGTTTTATTTGTATGGAGACCAATCAATAAACAAACGTGATTTTACCAGGGTTACTCAACCACTCGAAAAAATAGGAGCTTTTTTTTATCCTCGAAATAAAAAAACATTACCACTTATAATTGAAGGAACAAATATGCCTTTAGCACAAAAACACATAGAAAACAGAGGAAGTGCACAAGTTAAAGGACTAATACTTATGTCTGCTCTTTCCACCCCCGGAATAACCGCTATAGAAGAAAAAAAAATTAGTAGAAATCATACAGAACTTTTTTTAAAAAAAATTAATGCTGACATAAAAGTAAGAAGATTAAAAAAAGGAAATTTAATAACACTAGAAGGCCAAAAAAATCTTTACAGTTTCAATTATACGGTAAGTTCCGATCCGAGCTCAGCGGCTTTTTTAATTGCTCTTACACTCTTAACACCGAAATCTAAATTAGTCATTCATAATGTTCTTTGCAATGATACGAGAATATTTTTTTTAAAAATTTTAAAAAATGTCAACGCCAATATAAAAATAAATAATTTGAGAAAAATATCGGGAGAACTTGTTGGATCTATTACAATCTCCAGCAGCAAATTGAGACCTATTAATATCTCTAAGGATATAGGAAAATTTATCGATGAACTGCCCATACTTTTTGTAATAGCGGCTTTAACAAAAGGAATTTCTAAATTTGATAATGTTGGTGATTTAAAAAACAAAGAATCAAATAGATTGTTGGAATGCAAAAAAATATTAATTCAGGCAGGAATTAAGTGTAAAATCACAAAAGATAGTATGGTAATCTATGGAAAAGACAAAATAGAAAATCAGAATAAATTAATTTTAACAAAAACAAAAGGTGATCATAGAATTTGTATGTCATCAGTAATTCTTTCGTTGGTTACTGGTATAAGGACAAAAATTGAAAATTTTGAAACAGTAAATACTTCATTTCCAGGATTTATTCCTTTAATTAAAAATTTAGGAGGTAATATTGTCATTGAATAATTCTTTATCACTGCGAATAGCTTGTGATGGCGAAAGTTCTAGCGGAAAGAGCACGGCAGCAAAACTGATTTCTAAAAAATATAACCTCTTTTGTATGCATTCGGGGTTATTATTTCGTTATGCTAGTTACTTAATTATAGAACACAAGCCCAAAAAAATAATTCCTTTTCTTAGAAAAAAATTTAAAAATTTAAATTACAAAAAAATAACTTACCTCAATTTACATTCTCAAAAAATTAGTAATCATGTAGCCACTTTAGCCAAACAAAAAAAAGTAAGAGAAATAATGAGAATTTTTCAAAAAAAAATTATAAAACAGCGCCATCAAATTTGCTGTGAAGGCAGAGATCAGGCAAGTGTGATTCTTAGAAAAAATCCGCGTTATGATGTAGCATTCTACTTCAGGTGTAATTTAGATGTTGCAAGTTTGCGAAGATGGATCGACTTAAAAAAGAAAGTTCCATTAATAGAAGTAAAAAAATCATTAAGAACTCGCACTCTACTTGACAAAAAAAGACGTCATAATCCCTTGAAAAAGATGGCTGATGCTGTACTAATACAGACCGACATTTTAAGCAAAAAAGCAATGGTTACCAAAATGTCAAAAGAAATTGATAAAAAATTAATATTAAAATATGGAAGAAATTTTAAAGCAAGATAAAAGTAAATCTCATAAAGAGTTTGAAAAACTTCTTTTGGAAGATTTAAACAATCGAAAACTAAAAGAAGGCGAGATTATAACTGGAGTTGTTAGTAATATAAGTGAAAAGTATATATTTGTAGATATTTCCGCAAAATCTGAAGGGCTTATACCAATTGAAGAATTTAAACTTACCAAAGAAATAGACAAAATTGAAGTTGGGTCAAAAATAGATGTCTTTCTAGAAAAAATTGAAAACTTTTCTGGTAATATCGTAATAAGCCGCGAAAAAGCTAGGAGAGCAAAAACCTGGAAAAGAATGGAAAAAGCTTTTGAAAATAAAGAGGAAATAAAAGGTATTATTATTTCAAGATGTAAAGGAGGATTTGTTGTAGATGTCGATTCATGTCTTTGTTTTTTACCTGGATCTCAATTAGATCTTAGACCTTTAAAAAATTTCGACCACCTAATGAGGGTCCCTCAAACCTTTGAATGTGTAAAACTAGATAAAAGAAGAGGAAATATAGTTTTATCGAGACGTTCTATTTTGGAAAGAATTAGAGACAAAGATAAGGATAAGATTATATCAAAAATAAAAGAAGGAAGTATAGTTCAAGGAACTGTAAAAAATCTTACTGAGTGGGGAGTTTTTGTTGATTTAAATGGTGTTGATGCTCTTTTACATATTACCGATATATCTTGGAGTAGAATTAATAAGCCATCAGAATTACTTTCAATTGGACAATCAATAAAAGTAAAAGTTACAAAAATTGAATCCAAAACAAAAAAAATTAGCGTAAGCATAAAACACCTTACTGAAGATCCTTATTCGAAAATAATAAATAAATATGAAATAGGAAAAAAATATCCTGCTATTGTAACTAAAGTTCAAGATTATGGTTGTTTTGCAAAATTAGAAGAAGGATTGGAGGGATTAATTCACCAATCTGAACTGTCATGGACTAAAAAAAACATTCATCCAGGAAAACTATTATCAACATCTCAAAAAATAGAAGTTAAACTTTTAGAAAAAGATATAGAAAAAAGAAGACTTTCCTTAAGTTACAAGAAAACGCTAATCAATCCTTGGATAAAATTTGCACAGGATCATAAAGTGGGAGATGAGTTTGAGGGAGAAATTAAAAATATAACAAACTATGCTTTATTTATATCAATTAAAGATACAGAGCTCCATGGAATGATTCATTATAAAGACCTAAGTTGGTCTGAAAAAGAATCTGAATTAGAAAAATATAAAAGAAAACAACAAATTAAATTTAAAATATTGGAAATAAATCAAGAAAACGAAAAAATAAGACTAGGATTAAAACAACTTAGTAATGATCCTTTTGAATTTTTTATGAACAAAAATTTATCGGATATAGTTACTGTTGTTGTAAATTATCCATCACAAAATGGAATTTATGTTCAGGTTGAAAAGAAAAATCTATCGATTTTAATCAAAAAAAACCAACTAGCAAAAGAAATTGAAAATCAGCGACCATCAAGATTCGTTAAGGGAGATAAATTGGATGTCATGATTACAGAACTAGATAAAAAAAAGAAAAAAGTGTCGCTTTCTATTAAAGCTTTAGAAGAAAAACAAACAGAAGAAGCTGTAAAAAAATATGGATCCAAAGATTCTGGTGGAATACTAGGTGAAATACTTGAACCACTTTTAAAAAAGAAATCCAAAAGTAAAAAATAAATATATAATAACTGAATGGTTAGATCTGAATTATTGCAAAAATTGTGCAATCTTCATCCCAACATCCTTCGTAGAGACATGGAAAAAATCTTAGAAATAATTTTCCATGAAATTACTGTAGCTCTTAGTGAAGGAAAAAATATTGAAATTCGAGGTTTTGGAATGTATAAAATCATAAAAAGAAAAGCTAGAATTGGTAGAAATCCAAAAAATTTAGAATTGGTTCAAATACCTGAAAAAAAGGCAATTAGATGGAAAACCAGTAAAATTTTTTTTAATCGATTAAACAAAAATTTTACTGAAAATAAAATATCTGATACTCTTTGAAATATAATTTAAAATCAGTGAATAGAATTATTCTTGCTTTAGATACAACAAATTTAGATCAAGCAATTAAAATTGCCCAAAAAGTTAAAAGTAAAATTTTTACCATTAAACTGGGATTAGAATTTTTTAACGCACACGGAAAAGAAGGTATTAAAAGGTTTAATGAAATTGGAATAACCAATTTAATGCTAGATCTTAAACTAAAAGACATTCCTGAAACTGTCTATAAAGCAATAAAAGCATTAGATGGCATAAAATTTGGTTTTCTAACCATTCATGGTTTGGGTGGCAAAGCAATGATTGATAGAGCAATAAAGGCAGCAAAAGAAATTAAATCTCAACCAAAAATTATGATGATAACAATTTTGACAGCTTTAAATGATGAAGATTTAAGAGCAACAGGAAGCAATAGCACTGTGGAAGAACAAGTTGGAAAACTAGCAAAATTGGCAAAAGATGCTGGCTTGGGCATAGTATGTTCGGGACATGAAGCGAAAAATGTAAGAAAAATTATTGGACCTAATCTTTTAATTTTTACTCCAGGTATACGCATGAACAAAGATAACATGGACGATCAGCAACGTATTTGTACTCCAATGGAAAGTATAAAAAACGGTTCTGACAAAATAATTATGGGAAGAAGTTTGATAAAAGGAAATATCGAAGAAAACTTAAATCACGTAGCGGCATCAATAAAAATCTGAATATATGCCAATGGAAATAAAAATCTGCGGCATAAATTCCAAAAATATTATCCAAACAATTATTCAAAACGGCGGGTGTCAATATTTTGGATTTGTTTTTTATCCTCTTTCACCAAGAAATTTATCAATTGAAGAATCTAAAAAACTTATATCTATTGTACCTGATTATATTAAAAAAGTTGCAGTTTTAGTAAAACCAGAAAATAGTTTTGTTGAAAAAATTAAGGATCAATTTGATTACCTTCAAGTATATGAAACTTCTCCATCAGAGAGTAAAACAATTAAACTGATATCTAATAAAAAAATTATTCAAGCTATTAAAGTAAAAAAAGAAGAAGATATAAATTTATATAAACAATACGTAGGTATTGCGGACAAATTTCTATTTGATTCTTACGCTATGGAAAAAAGTTCTATCTTTGATTGGAGTTATTTAAAAAACATTGAAATTAGTGAATGGTTTCTCGCTGGTGGAATCAATATAAACAATCTTGAAAAAGCATCAAAAATTTCAAAAAAAATTGATATTTCTTCAGGTTTAGAGGATAATCCTGGAAT
>Ga0187833_10002987_pt1 | contig 17589 bp, 19 predicted proteins | sample ETNtaG_37_FD_167968 | JGI IMG/M metagenome (GOLD analysis project Ga0187833, IMG submission 167968) | Marine microbial and viral communities from oxygen minimum zone, Eastern Pacific Ocean - ETNP2014_SV_400_PacBio MetaG (Illumina Assembly) | ecosystem: Environmental > Aquatic > Marine > Hypoxic...
TTATCTAATTATAGTAATTGGCGGAGAGAGAGGGATTCGAACCCTCGAAACGGTTGCCCGTTTACACGCTTTCCAAGCGTGCGCCTTCAGCCACTCGGCCACCTCTCCTGATGGGCGAGAACCTAACCGAGGCGGTCCCGCCCCGCAATGGTTTTGGGCCGGGCTGCCCTCACCAGCTTGCGGATCGACGGGGGGGAGGGGTTGGAGAGGCGGAGATCATGCCGGAACAGCCACCAGCTTAGGGACGGCGGCTTCTTCCAGTTGCACAGAGATGACCCCGTCCTTGACGGTGACGGAATAGTGCTTGGCGCAGCCCACGTCGGGCGCCACCGCCTGGCCGTCGCTAAGCTCAATCGCCCAGTTGTGCAGCGGGCACGTTACCCGCCGCCCGTGAACGATGCCTTGCGACAGCGGCCCGCCGCGGTGCGGGCATTTATCTTCAATGGCGAAGATTTCATCTTCGGCATTACGGAAAACGGCGATGTCGCCTTCCGGCGTCCTGATGACACGGGCGCCAAGCGGGGGAATGTCGTTCAGGTGTCCGATTACGGTCCATTGTTTCATGCTCTCTTAGCCCACCATCTTCAAGAGGTTGAATTCGTGTTCGTCCTTGCCGCCGGCGCGCGCCGCCCAGGGATCGTCCTGGGAGAACTCCTGCGCGAGGAGGAAGCGTTCATGGAGCGCCTTGCGGTTGTCCGGGTCCTCGACCACGAGGCCCCGAATATGGGCCATGCCGACGCGTTCCAGCCACGGCGCCGTGCGCTCCAGGTAATGGGCCTCTTCCCGGTAGAGCTGAAGGAAGGCGCCGGTGTATTCCAGGACCTGGTCTTCGGTCTCGACCTTGCACAGAAAGTCGGTGGCCCGGACCTTGACGCCACCGTTACCGCCGACGTGAAGTTCCCAGCCCGAGTCCACGGCGACAATGCCGAAATCCTTGATGGTGGCCTCGGCGCAATTTCTGGGGCAGCCGGAAACCGCCATCTTGTACTTGTGCGGGGCCCAGGCGCCCCAGCACATTTTTTCGATGGCGATGCCCATGGCGGTCGAATCCTGGGTGCCGAAGCGGCACCATTCGGTGCCGACGCAGGTCTTTACCGTGCGCACCGCCTTGCCGTAGGCGTGCCCGGAGACCAGCCCGGCCTCGCCCAGATCCCGCCAGATATCCGGCAGAACCTCTTTTTTGACGCCCAACAGGTCGATCCGCTGGCCGCCGGTGACGTGAACGCTGGGCACGTTGAATTTGTCGGCGGCATCGGCGATGGCGCGCAGCTCATCAGGTGTGGTCATGCCGCCGAACATCCTGGGCACCACGGAAAAGGTGCCGTCCTTTTGGATGTTGGCGTGAACGCGCTCGTTGATAAAGCGGGACTGCTGGTCGTCCTCGTAATCGCCGGGCCACGCGCACAGCAGGTAATAGTTCAATGCCGGGCGGCAGGCGGGGCAGCCGTCCGGGGATTGCCATTCCAGGAACATCATGACCCCGGCGATGGTCTTGATTTCATTTTCCCTGATGGCGGCGCGGACCTGGTCGTGGCTGTATTCGGTGCACTTGCAAAGCGGTTTTTCCGACGGCGTTTCCGACAGCTCGGTGCCGAGCGTAAAGGCCAGGATCTGCTGCACCATGGCGGTGCACGAACCGCACGACGACGACGCCTTGGTGTGGGCGCGGACGTCATCCAGGGTGAACAGGTTTTTTTCGGTGATGGCGTCGGTGATTTCACCCTTGCACACGCCGTTGCACCCGCAGACCTCCATATTGTCATTCATGGTCAAAATGACGTTTTCGGTGCCGTGCCCGGAATCGCCCAGAAAGGCCTGACCGAAAAGCAGTCGGTCGCGGTTGTTCGAAATATCGGTGCCGTCGCGCATGAGCTGGAAATACCAAGGCGCGTCCAGCGCATCGCCGTAAAGGACGGCGCCCCGAAGGCGGTTGTCCTTGAGGATCAGTTTTTTATAGACGCCGCGCCCGGCATCCTTGATGACCAACGTTTCCTCGTCGTCGCCGGCGACGACTTTGCCGGCCGAGAACAGGTCTATGCCGGTGACCTTGAGCTTGCTCGACGTCATCGATCCGTCGTAGGCGGCGTGGCCCAGTTCGGCCAATTGGTTGGCGCAGACCTTGGCCTGCTCGAAAAACGGCGCGACCAGGCCGTAGGTCCGGCCCCGGTGCTCGGCGCATTCGCCGACGGCGTAAATGCGGCCGTCGTAGGTCTGCATGGTGTCGCCGGTGACGATGCCGCGCTGGCAATGGAGTCCGGCCGCCTCGGCCAGGCCGATATTGGGACGGATGCCGACGGCCATGACGACGATATCGGCGGCCAGTTCGGTGCCGTCTTTCAGGTGCACGGCCCGGACCCGGCCGTCGCCGACGATGGCCTCGGTTTCCGCGGACCGGATGACGGTGAGGCCGCGTTTCTCCAGGGACGCGCAAAGCATGTCGCCGGCGACTTCGTCCAGCTGGCGTTCCATCAACGTTTCCATCAGGTGGATCACGGTGACGTCCATGCCCTGCTTCATCAGGCCATGGGCGGCTTCGAGGCCGAGCAGGCCGCCGCCGATGACGACCGCCTTGTTACCGGGCTCAGTGGCGCCGAGTATGGCTTCGACGTCGAGAATGTTGCGGAAGGGAACGACGCCGGGAAGATCAACACCGGAAACGGGAAGGATGATCGGGTCGGACCCAGTCGCCAGCAACAGCCGGTCATAGGGCGCCTCGGTCCCGTCGGCGGCCGTCACCACCCGTTTTAAGCGGTCGATCTTGACCACTTCCTTGCCCTTCAAGAGGGTAATGGCGTTGTCTTCATACCATTGTTCTGTGTTGATCATGATCTCGTCGAGAGACATTTCGCCGGCCAGAACCGGAGACAACAGGATGCGGTTGTAATTGCCGTGGGGTTCGGCGCCGAAGACGGTGATCTGGTACAGATCCGGCGCCAGCTTGAGCAGTTCCTCGACCGTGCGCATGCCGGCCATGCCGTTCCCGATGACAACGAGCCTTGGCTTCATGGAAAACAATCTCCGATATTAATTTTGCCGGGGGGCGCCAGGCCCCCGCGGATGGTAAAACGACGCATTGGTTATTCCGCAAGAACGGTGCCAAACCGGAAAAATATAAATACGTAAATGATACCAAGGGAATAGGGAACGCAGGCGCATCGGTTACACGCCGTTCGTGGGCTAAATGCACAACTTCTCAGCAATTTTATGATTAAAAATTAATCAATATTTTTTTATGATTAAAAAATAAGCATTTTTTGGCTTTCGGCCTGGAAAACCGGGACAAAGGGACGATTAATCCTGGGTGTGCGCCCACTCTCCGGTGAAGCCGTCGATGGTGTCCCTGGCCGGTTGGCAGGGCTCGCCCCGTTGCTCGGCCTTGAGGTAGATCAGCACCAGGGTAAAGGCCGACAACAAGGCGTCCTGGCGCTGGCGGCGGGCTTCCTGGTGCAGGCGTTGGTATTCGTCAATGGCGCGCTTGAGGCCGATATCGTTGGGCTCGAACACCTTGCGGGCGCGGTCCAGGTGTTCGGCCGTCAACCCGGCGATATCGCGGACCCGTTCGGCGCGAAAGGTCTGGCGGGCATGGTCGATGATCACCTGCGCGTCGGCGTTGAGGCGCTTGACCTCCCTTTCTTTTTTATCGCCGAACAGTCCGAACATTATTTCCTCTACCATGCCGATGATATAGCGTGGCAACGAATAGCCAACCCCCAAGACGCCACCCCTAAGACGCAAAGGAATCGCGGATGCCTCTTCAACGCCACGCCGTCGAGTTTGAAACGCTGGCCCCGGAAACCCTGGCCGCGTGGCGGGAGATTCCACCGGCGATCGTATCGGATTGCATGAACCGCACCCATGCCATGGCCGCCGCCATCAAACCGGTGAAGCCGGGGCTGCGGCTTACCGGACAGGCCCGCACGGTGACCGGCATGGCCGGTGACAACGGCCCCGCCCACGCCGCCATCGCCATGGCCAACGCCGGCGAGATTCTGGTCATCGATGGCGGCGGCTATGACGATGTCGCCCTGTGGGGCGGGATCATTACCAACGCCGCCATCAAGCGCGGGCTCAAAGGCGCCGTCATCGATGGCGCTTGCCGCGATGTTGCCGAGATCCGGGAGCTGGACTTCGCCTGTTTCGCCCGCGCCCATGTGCCATCCGGCCCGCACAAGGGCTTCGGCGGCATCATCGACGGCGCCATTTCGTGCGCCGGCTGCCCGGTCAGCCCCGGTGATTTGGTGCTTGGTGACGACGATGGCGTCGCCGTGGTGCCGTTGGCATGGGCCGACGATATGTTGGCGGCGTCCCAGGAAAAACTTCGCCAGGAACAAGACACCCTGAAGCAGATCGCCGCGGGGAAAACCACGGTCGAACTGCTGGGCATCGGGGAAGTGGAATTGATCGGCGGCTCGAAAGACGATTAAGTTTGTTTACGCCGGGACCTCGCCGGGGGGCGGCTCGGCCAGGGCGCCCTCAGTCCATTCCTGCATTTCAGGCATATTGCTGACGGCTTCCGTGTAGGCCCGGCAAACCGGGCTTAAGCTGACGCCGTAGGTGTGAAACCGCGTCACCACCGGCGCGAACATGATATCGGCGCCGGTAAACGACCCGAACAGGAAATCACCGCCGTCCTTGCCGCCGCCGAACCGTTCCCGGCAGTCCTCCCAGATGTCGGTAATCCGTTTGATGTTTTCGGCCACGCCTTCTTGCTTAATTTTTTCCTGGCCCTCGCCCGGCCATTGGTTTTGCAGGTCCATGGGCATGTGATTACGAAGCGGGCCGAAGCCGCCGTGCATTTCGGCGCTGACGGCGCGGGCAACGGCGCGGGCGTCGCGGCGTTCGGGCCACAGGCCGGCGCCGGGATACAACTCGGCCAGATATTCGATGATGGCGAGCGTTTCCCAGATCAACAGGTCGCCGTCTTGGGATTGATGCTTGAGCACCGGCACCAGGCCCGACGGCGAATGGGCGAGAATTTGCTCCTTGATGTCGGGGCGCTTGAACCAGACCATGACCTCGTCGAATGGGACGCCGGTGCGTTTCAGCGCCAGCCAACCGCGCAGGCTCCAAGACGAGGACGCCCTGTTTCCCATTACCAACGTGAAGTCCGTCATGGCTTTATATCCCCTTATTGAAAAATTACATGGCGGGGATCATAAGAATTATGCGATGAATATTCACGCCTCGACCCACATTTCCGTCATTATTATTTTGCATCACGGTCATAAAGATTCTGCATACGAAATGATTCCCCCCGCGGACAATCATTTTATTTCGCATGCGGTTCGTTTTTGGTTGCGGCAAATGGTGTGATTGGTTAGAAGTTCCGTTACCGAAACGAATTCGCGGAACCCATAGGCTGGGACGGGGGAAGGGAAATGGGCGTAGAGCTCAACGAATTTCAGGCGCTGGATATTTGGCACCGGGCCATCGTATCGAGCGTTCGCATCGATGCGCCGGACCTGTCGGCGCGGCAAATGGCGTTGTTGCTGAGCGTTTATCTGAACCCGCCGCCGCATACGGTGCGCGGGTTGTCCCAATCCCTGAGTGTATCGAAGCCTGCGGTCACCCGGGCCATCAACCGGTTGAGCGAGCGCGGCTTGGTGCGGCGAAAGACCGACGACGCCGATCGCCGCAGCGTGTTGATTCAACGCACCGTCAAAGGATCGGTGTTCCTGCGTGAATTCGGGGAATTGATCGTCGCCGCCGCCAACCAGGAAAATCAGGCCGATCCTAGCGGCCTGCCACCTAGGTACTAGGGCGCGATACCCATCAAGCCTGGGACATGGTTTGGCGGGCGGGAACGCGGAACCGGTGCAGGTACGTCGGCAGCACCGCTTCGGCGGCCACCGGGGTGATCCCCAGCTCCTTGAAACCGGGCTTGCCGCCCGACACCACGTTATCACGGCGCAGCAGGTCGACCTGATCGCGGGTCAGGATCGGTTTCGGCCAGAATTCCAGGAACCAGGCCATGAATTTGACCAGCCCAAAGGGAACCGGGGCGAGGAAACGTTTGCGGCCGGTATTTTCAAGTAACAGGTCCATGATTTCCTTGAAGCTGTATACCGTGGGGCCGCCGAGCTCATAGATTTCGCCGGCCGCCGCGGGTTGGCTAAGAATATTCATGATCGCCTCGGCGATGTCGCCGGCAAAGACCGGCTGCAGCCGGGTGCCGCCGTCGCCATAAAGGTCAACATCGATAAATCCATTCTTCGGAAACAGTTTGAATTCAGGTTCCAGCGGACAGCCGAATACCGGCAACACCCAGGTCAATCGGGCCAGCCCGGCGAAAAAATTGAAGAAATTATCGTCCGGTCCGAAGACAACGCTGGGCCGGACGATGGTGGCTTCCGGGAAGGCGCTTAACACCGCGGCTTCACCGGCGGCCTTGGTCCGCCCGTAGAGCGCCGGCGATTCCGCATCGGCGCCAATGGCGGAAACATGGACCAGGCGTTCGGCGCCCGCGGCCTTGGCGGCGGTGGCGACATGGCCGGCGCCGTCAACATGAATGCCTTGGAAGGTCTGGCCCAAGCCTTCGAACAGGATGCCGACCAGGTTCACCACCACATCGGCGCCATCGACGGCGGCGGCGACCTGGTCCGGTTTGGTGATGTCGGCGGGCCAGGGCACGACTTGGCCGGTGTCGCCGAAAATCTTCACAAACTGGGCGGCCTCGATATCGCGGACGGCGACCCGGACGTGGGCGCCGGTGGCGGCCAGTTGTTTGATCAGATGGCGGCCAAGAAAACCAGAGCCGCCGAACACGGTGAAGACACGCCTTTCCACGAGGGGAGCCTTTCAAAGGTTGTTTGAATGTATGTTTATGGGACGCCATAGAAAAGCCGTCAACCTTGGTGATGGTTGACAACCTTGGCCGCGCGGATTATCGACAGTCCCGTTAACCGTTAAAACGCCGGTTTTCGGAATGCCCAGGTGGCGGAATTGGTAGACGCGCTGGCTTCAGGTGTCAGTGACCTTATGGTCGTGGAAGTTCGAGTCTTCTCCTGGGCACCAATTTTTTTCAGCAAGGCAGGGGGAGACGCCCTTTGAAAAGCAAAGCCAAGTCCATCGAGGTTCATCAGGGCGACCTGCCCGCCGGTATCGACTTCGGCGATAGTGTCGCCGTCGATACGGAGGCCCAGGGATTGAGGCCGAACCGCGACCGGCTTTGCGTGGTTCAGGTTTCCGCCGGTGGCGGCGTCTGCCATTTGGTGCAGTTTCCCGATGCCGATTTCACCGCCCCCAACCTGAAGGCGCTGTTTGCCGATGACGCGGTGACCAAGATTTTTCATTACGCCCGCTTCGACGTGGCCATCATTAAAAAATATTTGGGCGTGGATTGTGCCCCGGTCTATTGCACAAAAATCGCTTCCCGGCTGGCCCGGACCTATACCGGCAACCATGGCCTGAAAGATGTCTGCAAGGAATTGCTGAGCATCGATTTGTCCAAGGAGCAGCAATCTTCTGACTGGGCGGCGGAAACATTATCGCCGAGCCAGATCGAATACGCCGCCGCCGACGTCCTCTATCTTCACCAGATCCGGGACAAGCTGGAGACAATCCTGCAAAGAGAAGGCCGCTCGGATTTGGCCAAGGCGTGTTTCGATTTTCTGTCCACCCGCGCCGAACTCGACCTCGGCGGTTGGCCGGACGAAGACATTTTTGCCCATTAACGGCCCTGACCGGCGCCCCCAAAAGCGTCGTCAAAAACCGGGTCAATCACCATAACCTTCGGATTTTGTTGATTTTTCTTAGGTCGGGGCCCATACTGCCCGGGCTCGAATAGTATTGAGGGTTAAGGATTTATTTTCCCTTTTGACATAGCTTCGCACAATGGCCCGCATTCTCCGGATCCAACGCGCCAGGGCCTTGCGCCAAGCTGTTAACAAGGGCCTTGCGCCGAGCCAATAACAAGACTGAATAATTGGTAGCTGACATTTCATGAGTTCACCACCCGCCATGTCCAATCCCGATCCCGAAACCGTCGAGGCCTCCGCCGCCGCCACGAATGACACGGCTGGCGCCGACGCGGACCTGGCCTCGGCGAAACGTGTTCTCGGCATCGAAGCCGCCGCCATTTCCGACTTGGCCGAGAGCTTAGGCGAGGCGTTTCGCCGGACCCTGGACATCATGGCCGCGGTCAAAGGCCGGGTCGTCGTTACCGGCATGGGCAAAAGCGGCCATATCGGCCACAAGATCACGGCGACCCTGTCATCGACCGGCACCCCGGCGTTGTTCGTGCATCCGGCCGAGGCGTCACACGGCGATCTAGGCATGATCACCAAGGACGATGCGGTATTCGCGATGTCGAATTCCGGAGAAACCACGGAACTGGCCGACATGGTGGCCTATGCCAAGCGGTTCGATATTCCCGTAATTGCCGTTACCGGTGCCGCAGATAGTACGCTGGCCAACGCCGCCGACGTTTCCCTGGTGTTGCCGAAAAGCGAAGAGGCGTGCCCCATGGGGCTGGCGCCGACGACCTCGACGACGATGATGCTGGCCCTCGGCGACGCCATTTCGGTGGCGTTGCTGCAACGCAAGGGCTTTTCACCGGATGAATTTCACGTCCTGCATCCGGGCGGCAAGTTGGGCCGCCGGTTGATCAAGGTATCCGACATCATGCATGACGGTGACGAATTGCCGCTGATCGGGGCGAAGACATCCATGGCCGACGCGCTAATTGAAATGACCACCAAAAGTTTCGGTTGTGTCGGCATCGCCGACGCCAAGGGCGTGCTCATGGGCGTGATTACAGACGGTGACCTGCGCCGCCATATGAGCCCTGATTTGCTTGGACAAGTTGCCGGTGATGTGATGACCCAAGGCGTCCAGACCATTGCGCCGGAGATGTTGGCCAGCGAGGCGCTTGCGATCATGAACAGCCGCTCCATCACCAATATTTTTGTCACCAAAGGCGATCGCGCCATCGGAATTTTGCATATTCACGATTGCCTGCGCGCCGGCGTCGCCTGAAATCCGGAGACCCAGTGAACCCACCCGATGCCACCACCGGCCAGCAACCGACTCCCACGTCCCCGGCGTGGAATGAAAACCGGTCACGGGCGATGGGCATGGATCCCAGGGCCGTACCCGGAGGCGCCAAATCCTACAGCCGATTTGTTCAGTTGATGAAGCTTCTGCTGCCGGCGACGGCGGCGTTGCTGGTCATCTTGATTTTGGTGTGGCCGTACTTGCGCACGGAAGACCTTCGATTTCGCCTCAGTTTTGCTGCCGTGACCGCAAACGATACCGAGGATCCGTCCATGGTCAACCCGCGATATTTGGGTATTGATAAGGAAAATCAGGCTTTTTCCATCACCGCCGATCTGGCCCGCAATTTGGCCGATAAAACGACCGTGGTGGAACTGGAAATGCCGAAGGCGGACATCACTCTGGATGACGGTACCTGGCTGGTGTTGACGGCTCAAAACGGCGTTTTCACGCAGTTGAAGAAAACCCTGAGTCTGGAAGGCGCCGTCAACCTGTTTCATGATTCAGGCTATGAGTTCCAAACGTCGAAGGCCAATATTGACCTTGAGAAAGGTCTGGCCAAGGGCGACAAGGCGATCCGCGGTCAAGGGCCATTCGGTGAAATGCACGGGGATGGGTTTCGTTTGATCGATAAGGGTAAAACCATCGTCTTTACCGGAAAATCGAAATTGGTGATATATCCGGGCATCGGGGAGGCGAAAAAATGAGGCGGTGGTCCCGATTGCCGCGCCGCCTTTTATTGGCGGTTGCCGTTGGTTTGGTGATTTTGGGGCCGAACCCGTGGGGCGGCGCCTTGGCCCAGAAGCTTAATTTCGGTAGCGGTGATTCCGATCAGCCGATCGAGATTTTTGCCGATAACGGCATCGAATGGCAGCAGGAAAACCTGATTTTCCTGGCCCGGGGCAATGCCCGCGCCGTTCGTGGCTTGGTCACGGTGTATGCCGATGAACTGCGCGCCTACTATCGCGAAAAATCCGACGGCGGCACCGATATCTGGCGCCTGGACGCCAACGGCAAGGTCCGTATAAAGACACAAGGAGAAACCGCCTACGGCGACCATGCCATCTATCAGGTCGATAAAAAAATTCTGGTGTTAAAGGGCCGTAAAGTCAGGCTGGTCGCCGGCAACGATGAGATCACCGCCAATCGGCAGCTTGAATATTGGGAAAACAAACAAATGGCGGTGGCCCGGGGCAACGCCTTCGCGGTACGCGAGAACAAGCGTCTCAGGGCCGATGTGCTGGCCGCTTATTTCCGCACCGACAGGAAAGGCGAAAACAAGCTTTATCGGGTCGATGCCTTTGACCGCGTCAAGGTCGTTACCGATCAAAACACGGCGACATCCAACCGTGGCGTCTATAATGTCGAAAGCGGCATCGCCACGTTGACGGGCGCGGTTAAATTGGTGCGTGGAAAAAATGTCCTAACCGGTTGCAGTGCCGAGGTAAATTTAAATTCCGGGATTAGCAAAATCTTTAGTTGCCCGGCAACGACCGGGGGTGCTAGGAAACGGGCTCAAGGGGTGCTGAGACTGAAAAAGAAAAACCGAAACTGAGTTTTTTTAAGGGATTACAACCGCTTTATGACCGACCAAAACAATACCCCGCCTGAACGCCCGGACGTCCCTAGTATGGAGGCCGTTCCATCGGATAAGCCACACCTGGTCACCCACAACCGGGGCCTGATCGCCAAGAACATGGGCAAACGGTTCAAGAAGCGGCCCGTGGTCCGCGGCGTTTCGATGTCGCTGCAACGCGGCGAGGTCGTCGGCCTGTTGGGCCCCAACGGCGCCGGCAAGACGACGTGTTTTTATATGATCATCGGGCTGATGCCGCCGGATTACGGAAACATCATTCTGGATGGTGAGGACATCACCGATTTACCCATGTACCGCCGGGCGCGCTTAGGCATCGGCTACCTGCCCCAGGAGGCGTCAATTTTTCGCGGCCTGTCGGTGGAAAACAACATCCGCGCCGTTTTGGAAGTGGTGGAAAAATCCCGTGACCGCCGTGAGGCGATCCTGGAAGCATTGTTGGCGGAATTCTCAATCACCCATTTACGCCGCACGCCATCCTTGGCGCTTTCAGGCGGCGAACGCCGACGAGTGGAAATCGCCCGCGCCCTGGCGTCCAATCCGCATTTCGTTCTTTTGGACGAACCGTTTGCCGGCATCGATCCGATCGCCGTCGGCGACATCCGCGATCTGGTCGCCCATCTCAAGGACCGTGGCATCGGGGTGTTGATCACCGACCATAATGTGCGTGAAACCCTTGAGGTCATTGACCGCGCCTACATCATCCACGACGGCATGATGTTGATGGAGGGCGCGCCCAACGACATCGTCGGCAATGAAGATGTCAGGCGCGTTTATCTGGGTGACCGGTTTAATTTATAATCCATCCCCCCGACGCTATTGCAAAGGACGGCAATGGTACTGACGCCCAGGCTCGATCTGCGCCAAAGCCAGTCATTGGTGATGACGCCGCAATTGCAGCAGGCGATCAAACTGTTGCAGTTTTCCAACCTGGAATTAAGCGAATTCATCGAAGACGAGCTCGAAAAAAACCCGATGCTGGAGCGCGACGAGGGCGCCGATCGTGACGGTGAAGGCACAGAGCCCGGCAACACCGAAGGCACAGAGCCCGGCAACACCGAAGGCCCGGACGCCGGCGACGACGATGCCACGGCCCTGGAAACCATCGATTTCGATGCCAAGCAGAATGCCGAAATTCAAGACGATGCCCGCGACGTCGATTACGACAACGCCTATTCCGATGAGGGTTCGGCCGATGGCGGCGATGGGCTGCCCCCGAACACCTCCTATGCCGATCTCGGCGCCGGTTCGGGCGGCAGTTTCGATGAGATGGCCCCCAACCTCGAGGAAACGATTTCGGAAAAGCCGTCGCTTCGCGAACATCTGAATGGACAGCTGTCCATGGAACTGAACGATCCGGTGGACCGCTTGATCGGCCTTCATTTGATCGATCTGCTGGACGAATCCGGTTACATCTCCGGCGATTTTGAGCCCGTGGCGCAAGTCCTGGATTGCGGCATTGACCGGGTCGAGGCGACGCTGGCGAAACTTCAGCAATTCGATCCGCCGGGAATCTTCGCCCGCAACCTGGCTGAATGCCTCAGCCTGCAACTGTCCGAAAAAGACCGGCTCGACCCCTGCATGCAGATTTTCCTGGAAAACCTGGACTTGGTCGCGAAAAGGGATTTCTCAAGCCTGGCCAAGGCTTGCGGCACCGACACCGAAGACGTCATCGACATGGTCGCCGAGATCAAGATGCTGGACCCGAAACCGGCGCTGGCTTTTGATCATTCCATCACCCAGCCGATCACCCCCGATGTGCTGATGCGCCCGGCGCCCGGCGGCGGTTGGATTATCGAGCTGAATTCCGAATCGCTGCCCAAGGTGCTGGTCAACAATCATTATTACACAAAGGTCAGCAGCCAGACGCGGTCTAAAAAGGAAAAGCAATACATCACCGAACAGTTTCATTCCGCCAATTGGCTGGTCAAGTCGCTGCATCAGCGCGCCACCACGATCCTTAAGGTGGCCAGTGAACTGGTGGTTCAACAGGGCGCCTTCTTCGCCAAGGGGGTCCAGCACTTAAAGCCTTTGGTGCTGCGCGATATCGCCGAAGCCATCGAAATGCACGAAAGCACCGTCAGTCGCGTCACCTCGAACAAATACATGGCGACGCCGCGGGGCATCTATGAATTGAAATATTTTTTCACCCCGGCGATTGCGGCAACCGGGGGTGGGGTTCATTCCGCCGAATCCGTTCGCCATCGGATTAAGGCCCTGATCGACGAAGAAGACCCGAAAAAAATTCTTTCTGATGATAAAATCGTCGAAATCCTGAAAGGCGAGGGAATCGAAATTGCCCGGCGAACGGTGGCAAAGTACCGTGAATCCATGCATATTCAGTCCTCTGTTCAACGCCGGCGGGATAAATCACCTCCTAGCTGAATTTTTCCTAAAAACAAGATAGAAAAACAAAAAAATCAGGAGTATTGACTATCTAATCCTGGGGAATTAACTTCCCGGCCTTCACCGCCAAGGAAAGTTAATTTCGTCCGCCAAGGGGAACCCCAAGGGAAATCCCAAGGGAACCCGACAGCGGCGGTCCTCACGGTGTTCGGCGGCTTCATAACATGGGATTCCAATTCGGCTAAACCATGGATATTTCCGTTAAAGGTAAAAATTTAGATGTCGGCGATGCGCTCAGAGGGCATGCTGAGGGCAATCTCAGCAGTGCCGTCGACAAGTATTTCATGCGCGCTATCGACGCCAGCGTCGTCTTCACCCGCCAGGGCCGCAATTTACGCGCCGATATATCGGTTCACCCCGGCCCCCGCGGCCTGTTGGTGCAGGGCCGGCACGAATCCGACGACCCCTATGCCGCCTTCGATGGCGCGTTGGAGCGTATTTCCAAGCAGCTGAGGAGATACAAAAGACGGCTCGTCAATCATCACAAAGACAAAGGTGAAGCCGCATTGTCGGCCCTTCAATACGTGATCCAACCCGATCATGAGGATGAAGAAGTCGCAGAAGACGCCCAGCCCGTGATTATTGCCGAAATGCCCGAAGAGATCGCCACCCTGACCGTTTCCGAAGCGGTGATGCGCATGGATCTGGCCGATCTGCCGGTGACCATGTTCCGTGACCGCACGACGGGACGGCTCAACGTTGTTTATCACCGCGCCGATGGCAACATCGGCTGGATCGACCCCAGCGATGATGATTCAAAAGATTGATTAAGACGTAAGAAATTAAAGAGAACCGGCTCGGTTCCAAAAGAAAGTGAGGAATGGTTATGGAGGTCAATGATCTTCTTGTCTTGGAAGGCGTCACCGCCGATCTCAAGGCGACCAGCAAAAAACAGGCCTTGCAGGATCTGGCAAGGCGCGCCGCCGATGTGTCGGGCCTGCACGAGAGGGCCGTTTTCGATGTGCTGATGGAGCGCGAACGGCTAGGCACCACCGGCGTCGGCAACGGCATCGCCATCCCCCACGGCAAGCTTCCCAATCTTGAACGCCTGTACGGATTATTTGCCCGCCTCAACCAACCCATTGACTTTCAGGCCATCGACGAGCGGCCGGTGGACTTGGTCTTCGTGTTGCTGGCGCCCGAAGGCGCCGGCGCCGACCATTTGAAGGCGTTGGCGCGTATCTCGCGCCTGCTGCGTGATCAAAATGTTTGTGAAAAGCTGCGTGGCACCGATAACGCCGAAGCCCTGTTCGCCATTCTCACGGAATCCGAAGAAGACCGCGCCGCTTAAGGCGCCGCCTCTACTTTTTTTAGCCGCAAATTCGTCGTCGCGGATGAAACCATCCGCTCGGGATTTGCTCTAGTGGACGTTGACCGGTTCCAGGTCGTTCTGGACCACCACCGCGCGTGCCATATCCAGGGTATCCGCGATGCCCAGTTGCTGTCCGTTGGCGGCAAAAATGGCATAGGCGGTCGAATCTTCCAAAACGACCGGCTTGATATAGGCGACGTACGGCACGCCCCATTCGGTGAAGTCCCCGGGGGACATTGGGGCCGACATCAGGGTGGATTGTCCGCGGTTTGATTTTGTCGTGTCCTTGTTCATGGCTGACCTCCGCGCTTATGGTTTTTCCGGCTGCACATCAATGGTTTTCGGCTTTGGCTTATCGCCCTTTGAAGCGCCGCTTTCGATCTTGATCGTGCGCACTTCCGGCTCCGGCTGCAGGCGTTCGAGATTGATGGACAACAGCCCGTTGTTGAGGCTGGCGCCAATGACCTCGATGCCTTCGGCGAGTACGAAACTGCGCTGGAACTGCCTCGACGCGATGCCCCGGTGCAGGAAGACACACCCGTCCTCGCTGGCTTTGTCCTCTAAGCGGCCTCGGACGACAAGTTGGTTGTCTTCCAGCGCCACGTTGAGGTCGTCCATGGAAAACCCGGCGACGGCGAGCGTGATCCGCAGACCGTTTTCATCGATCTGCTCGATATTGTAAGGGGGGTAGCCCTCGGCGGAGGCTTTCGAGGCCCGGTCGAGCATCTGCTCGAAATGGTCGAAGCCCAGTAAAAGGGGGCTGTTAAAAACGGACATACGCGGCATTGGCGTCCTCCTCATTGACGTTGAGCGAGTACGGTTCCCAGCAAGGGCCCGACCATTCGGCACCCCCACCCAACGCAAAAACAAGCCTTCAACAAAGCCCTTTCGGCGTCTTAGTTAAAGATTTGGCTCGAATTTGCGATAAGTCAATAGCCGGCCTGAACAAGCGCCGAGACCTTCAAATAAATGTGATGGAATTTATCAATATCAAAGTGATCTTTGCGGCAAACCCCGTATACTAAAAAAAATAAATTAACCGTAATACCAACATGGAGGCCCACCTTAAAGGGTGGGGTTGGTAGATGACAATTTGGGCGCGTTTCGAATACCAGGGAAAAACCGGTTTCGGCACCGTTGAGGGCGACACCATTTCCGTTCACGAAGGCGATATGTTCGCCACCCCGAAAGCCACCGGCGAGACGCTGGCACGGGGCGACGCTAAACTTCTGATGCCGTGCGAACCGACCAAGATGGTGGCGCTATGGAATAATTTCCATGCCCTGGCCGCCAAAATGGAGATGCCGGAGCCCGATGAGCCGCTTTATTTTCTCAAGGCCAACAACTCGTTTCTCGGCCCCGATGAGCTGATCCAACGGCCCAAATCTTACGACGGCAAGGTCGTCTACGAGGGCGAGCTGGGCATCGTCATCGGCAAGCAATGCAAGAACGTGTCAGAGGCCGACGCCGAGGACTTTATCTTCGGTTACACCTGCATCAACGACGTTACCGCGGCGGAACTGATCAGCAAGGACAAGACCTTCGCCCAATGGGTGCGGGCCAAGAGCTTCGATACCTTCGGCGTTTTCGGGCCGGTTATCGCGACCGGGCTGACGCCGACGTCGTTGGAGGTGAAAACGGTGCTCAACGGCGATGAGCGGCAGAACTATCCGGTCTCCGACATGATCTTCCAGCCGGCTCACTTGGTCAGCATGGTTTCCCACGACATGACGCTGATGCCGGGTGACGTCATCGCTTGCGGCACATCCATCGGCGTCGGCGCCATGAAAGAGAAATCCAATTCCGTGGCCATCACCATCGACGGCATTGGCACGCTCGCCAATGTGTTTGAATAAATAAGAGGGAAGGAGAAAAAAATGAGGGTTTGTATTGTCGGTGCCGGCGCCATCGGCGGCCTCATGGGGGCTAAATTAGCGCTCGGCGGCGAAGACGTCACCGTCATTGACCAGGGCGCGCACCTCGAGGCGATCCAGGAAAACGGCCTGAAACTGATTTGGGAAGACGGCACCGAACACGTCGCCAAAGTAGCCAAGGCCACCGACAATCTGGCAGAGGCCGGCGAACAGGACCTGATTATCCTGGGCCTTAAGGCGCATTATCTGGATCAGGTGGCGAAGGAAATTTCCGTGATCACCGGGCCGGAGACCATGATCGTCACCGTCCAGAACGGCATTCCCTGGTGGTACTTCCACAAACACGGCGGCGAATTCGACGGCCGTCCCCTGGATAGCCTCGACCCGGACCGGGTTTTGACCAAGAACATCGACGCCGACAAAATTATCGGCTGCGTCGTTTATCCGGCCGCCGCCGTCACCGAACCCGGTGTCATCCACCATGTCGAAGGCGACCGCTTCCCCATTGGTGAATTGGATGGGTCGGAATCGGAACGGGTGCAAAAGCTGAAGGAAACCTTTGAAAACGCTGGCTTCCGGTCGCGTGTTCTTGATGATATCCGTTCGGAAATCTGGCTTAAGGCATGGGGAAATCTTTCTTTTAACCCGATCAGCGCTCTGACCCATGCGACCCTGGTCGATATCTGCCAATTCGCGGAAACCCGGAAATTGGCCGAAACCATGATGACCGAGGCGCAGGCCATTGCCGAAAAGCTCGGCATCACCTTCCGCCATACCATCGAAAAACGGATCGCCGGCGCCGAAAGCGTCGGCTCGCACAAGACCTCGATGCTGCAAGACGTAGAATCCGGTCGTTCCCTGGAAACCGAAGCCTTGATCGGCGCTATTCTGGAGCTCGGGAATATGACCGGCACCCCGGCGCCCGCCATCGAGGCGATTTATGCGTGCGTCAAGCTGCTGAACAAGATTATGCTATTGGAAGGGGCCGGTGTGCGCGTCAGTGCCGCCGCTTAGATAGAGTTTTATATTGGCTTGAGGAAACAGCCAATCCAAGGAGAGGGTCCGGTGAAAAATTGCCGGGCCCTTTTTTGTTGGGTTGGGTTGGGAGAAGAAAAAGTTTTGCGATTTCGTGCCGGTCAATGCGAACATGCGCTAACTGCGCCGAATGGCTGCGACAATCTGAGGGAACCCACGATGTCGGAATACTTTGTCAAAAATCTGGTCACTGCGCTTCCATTGGCCGATGCGTCCGCACTTGTCGATCACGCCCTCAAGTGTGGCCATGAATATGCTGATGTGGTGCTTGCCCGACAAGAACTTCAACCTGCCGCAACTTCGTCACTATTTCTTCGGGTTTGGGACGTCTGTTCGCCATTTCTGATCCTCCGTTTACTAACTATAACGGTGGA
>Ga0187833_10002989_pt1 | contig 17589 bp, 21 predicted proteins | sample ETNtaG_37_FD_167968 | JGI IMG/M metagenome (GOLD analysis project Ga0187833, IMG submission 167968) | Marine microbial and viral communities from oxygen minimum zone, Eastern Pacific Ocean - ETNP2014_SV_400_PacBio MetaG (Illumina Assembly) | ecosystem: Environmental > Aquatic > Marine > Hypoxic...
TTCTATTGCGCTTGCATCAGACCATGGAATAAAACTACCTATAAACCCGCCTTCTGGAATTCCATATGCAATATTATATCCAACTAGCCAGAACACAATTCCAGAAATTGAAAATAATCCAATGTTCTTTGCGCAGATTACAGATACACTTTTTGAAGTTACCATTCCAGATTCGAGCATGGTAAAACCTGCTGCCATGAACATTACCAGAAATCCACATACTAAAAATAAAAAAGTATTAAAAATGAAACCTACTTCAGCAGATACCGTTGTTTCGGCATAACTTACACTAGTCATGTTTAGTAATAAAAATAAAATCACTAAAGGACCTGCTATTTTTTTTAAATGTTTAATCATAAAATCTCCTTTCGAAATAAGGTTCTTATAATCATATAAAAACAATAAACTATTGATTGTTAGTTAAAATAGGTATGCAATATTTGCATATATTAACAGTCTTTAATTATTTTTTATTAAAAATTTAATAAAGGTTTAGGAGATGCAAAACTTATGAATAATAATAATGTTGTTATAAATATTGATATTTTATGTAATTGCTTTTAATTTATGAAAAAAAAGGAATGTCAAGGCTCTTTGGGTTCTAAATGTCTTTCTTGAAGTATCTCAATTGAGATATTGTCTGGTGATCTTACCAATATCATATGTCCATCTCTTGGTGGACGATTAATAGTAGCTCCCATATCTTTTAACCTTTTTTACGTGTATATCACGTTTTGAATCTATTAAATGCACAGCTAAATTTATTTTTATTTCTTTAAATTACCAACTAAAGTACTAGCAAGATTAAATTTAGACAGTGGTTTATAAAAAAATAAATGCTATTAAAACTCAAAAATGATTAAAAAACTTTACAATAAATCAATAGAATGGGCTGCCCATAAAAGATCAAAATCCATTTTAGGATTTATATCATTCATAGAAAGTTTTATATTTCCTGTTCCTCCTGATCTTTTAATCATTCCAATGACAATTGCTAAAATGAATGATTGGTTCAAAATAGCATTGATTGCAACAACTGGATCTGTTTTAGGTGCTTGTTTTGGTTACCTCATTGGTTATATTTTTTTTAAAGAAATTGGGATTCCTATATTTGAACTATACGGAATAGATAACGCATTTTTTCTAAAAGAAAAAGTTGCACAAGGTGGAGGCATAATTGCTTGGGCAAGTTTTTTAGCAATTGCTGCTTTTACCCCTTTTCCCTTTAAATTACTTACAATCACAAGTGGGTTTATACACTTTAATTTAATTTACTTTGTAATAATTTGTTTTTTAGTTAGAGGCTCTCGCTTTTTTCTTATTTCTGTACTTATTGGTAAATTTGGACCAAAAGTAAAACTTTTATTAGAGAAAAAACTACTTAAAATTTCAATTATATTTACTATTTTGATTATTGGAGCAGCTTTTATTTTATATTTTTTGTTAAAAAAATTAATGTTAATTTAGTAAAATATGAAATTTATAAAAAACTTATCAACTAAGAAAATATTTTTTTATTTACTAATCTATTCAATTTTTAGCTTAAGTTTTGCTTTATTTCTAGAATATGCTCTTAATTATAAACCTTGCCAATTATGTTTGTATCAAAGAATTCCTTATCTTTTGATATTAGTATTTTCATTCATAGGTTTTTTTTTTCCGAAAAATGTTTATTGGTTATATACAATAATGATTCTTTTTATTTCAAGCACAATAATTTCAGGATATCATTCGGGAATTGAGTTTGGTTTACTAAATGAATCACCTAGTTGCACTTCAAATTCAATTGAAAGCTTAGATAAAACAAAGATTTTGGAAAGTTTAAGCAATAGTATGCCAAGTTGTAAAGAAATGAAATTTAAATTATTTGGTTTATCTCTTGCGACAATTAATTTTTTGATTTCTTTTGTAGTGTCTTTTTTAATATATTTTAAAATAAATTATGAAAAAAACAGATAAAAAAATTTTAGAAGAAATTATCAGAGTTGACCATGCAGGGGAGAGAGGTGCTATAAAAATTTATGAAGGTCAATTATTGGCATTAAATACAATTAAAAATGATCCAAATTTATTAGAACAGGTCGCTGAGATGAAATTTCAAGAACAAAAACATTATAATTTTTTTGATAAAGAAATTCAAAAAAGAAATATTAAACCAACTAAATTATTACCCTTGTGGGACTTACTTGGAGTAGGATTAGGATTTGGCTCAGTATTGATGGGAAAAAAAGCTACCATGTTATGCACTGCTTCAGTAGAAGAAGTAATAGATAAACACTATAGCAATCAAATTGGCAAACTTGAATCTGATGAAATAAATTTAAAAGATAAAATATCTGAATTTAGAGATGATGAACTACATCATAAAAATATTGCTTATGAATTAGGAGCAACAAAAAAAGGTTTATATTCAATTTTTGATAAGGTAATTAAAACTGGATCTAGAATAGCAATTAATATATCTGAAAAAATATAATTATGGTTCTAATTCAACATCCCAATATAAATAATCCATCCAACTATCATGTAAAAAATTTGGAGGAAAGTTTCTGCCATTGTTATGTAAATCCTCTATTGATGGGGAATATGGTTTTTTGAATAAAATCATTCCCGATTTATTATATAATCTACCACCCTTTTTAACATTACAGATAGAACAGGCTGTTACAACATTTTCCCAATTAGTCTCTCCACCCTTTGATTTTGGAAGCAAATGATCAAAAGTTAAATCTTTCTTATCTCCACAATATTGACAAGTAAATTTATCACGCAAAAAAACATTAAATCTTGTAAAATTAGGATTTCTTTGAGGTTTTACAAAATTTTTTAAAGCTATAACGCTTGGTAAATTCATTTGAAAAGATGGACTTCTTATTGTTCTGTCATAGTTTGATACAATGCTTACTCTATCTAAAAAAACTGATTTCACTGCGTCTTGCCAACACCATAAAGATAAAGGGTAATAGCTCAAAGGACGATAGTCAGCATTAAGAACTAGTGCCGGGCATTTTTCTAACGGAATTTTTGCAGATGAAATAAACATATAACTAAATTTAAACCTATTAACTTATTAATGTCAACAAAACAAATTTTAAATTATATTTATTTATATAAATTTCTTTTTATAAACTCTAGAGCTAAGCTAGAAGCTTCTATAGGAATATAATGTTCACAATTTTTTAACAATTTTGTTTTGACTTTATAATTTATTTTAAAAAAAAATTCTTTTGACTCTAATAAATAGCTTGGCGAGACAACTTGATCTTTATCACCATGTAAAAGAAATATTTTAGGTTTTGAATTAATTCGATGCAATAAATTTACTTTATTAATTATTTTTCCTGAAAATCCTACTATACAATTTAACTCTTCTTTCAATGTTAAACCTACATTTATTGAAATCATACAACCTTGACTGAATCCTGATAAACAAATTTTAGAATTGTCTAATTCACAATTCTTTTTAATATCATCGATATACTGCGTGACTTTCTGCTCAGCAATAAGAGATTTCTCCAATATAATTTTTTCGTTTTCATTAGAAAGATCAAACCATTGATGACCGGAAGGAGTTATTGAGCATTTTTCTGGTCCATTAGGACAAAAAAAAATAGTATCAGGCAAAAATCTTGTCCAATTAACAGTTAAAAGGCTAATATCTTTTCCACTTCCACCATAACCATGAAGTAAAATAATTGCATTTTTAGGTTTATTTCTTGAAATTGGATTGATTATTGTTGTATCTAACGAAAGTTTCATATTTCTAATTATTAAGTTTTAAAATATTCATAATAAAATAATATGATTAAATAACAACATAATGAACAAAAAAAACGTGACAGTATGGGCAACTAGGTTTAAACAAAAAACCTCAGATTTATTTCAAAATTCTGGAGCATCTATTGATATAGATAAAAGACTTTACAATGAAGATATAAAAACATCAATTGTGCACGTAAAAATGCTTTCTAAACAAAAAATTATACCTTTTAAAAGTGCAAAAAATATAATTAGTGGTTTAAAAAAAATACATAAAGAAATTAAAAATAATAAATTTAAATTTCAAAAAAAATATGAAGATATACATTTAAATATTGAAAAAAGATTGTTTGAAATTATTGGTAAAGATGCTGGATACATGCACACTGCTAGATCAAGAAATGATCAGGTAATTACTGATTTTAAATTATGGATGCTAGCGGCAACAAAAGAAATAATAGTTGAAATAAATTTTTTAATTAAAACAATTATAATTATAGCAAGTAAAAATTTAAATGTGATTATGCCAGGTTTAACACATCTTAAAAATGCTCAACCAATATATTTTTCTCATTATTTACTAGCCTACATTGAAATGTTTAAGAGAGACAAAAAAAGATTTATAAATAACCTTGATAATTTGTATGAAAATCCTTTAGGAGTTGCAGCTTTATCTGGAACCTCGTACAAAATAGATAGATTTTATACAACAAAACATTTAGGATTTAAAAAGCCTACAAATAATTCTATAGACACTGTCTCAGATAGAGATTTTGCTTTAGATTTTTTATCTTCATCTGCTATTTGCTCTTTGCATATTTCTAGAATTTCAGAAGAATTAATAATATGGAATTCAGATGCATTTAAAATGATTAATTTTCCAGATAAAATATTAACTGGTTCTTCAATAATGCCACAGAAAAAAAATCCAGACCCTCTAGAAATGTTGAGGGGTAAATCTGGTATTAGTTTTGGAAATTTAAATGCAATGTTAACAGTTCTAAAAGGTCTTCCTCTTTCATATTTTAAAGATATGCAAGATGATAAAGAAATTGTATTCAATACCTTTGATAATATAAATAAATGTATAAAAATTTTAAATAGCGTTATAAAGAATATCAAACCAAACAAACTAAGAATGTTGAATTTAGCTGGCGAAGGTTTTACAACTGCAACTGATTTCGCAGATTATTTAGTTCAAAAAAAGAATATGTCTTTTAGGGATTCATATAAGTTATCTGCAAAATTAGTTAATTATGCTGAAAGAAAGAAAAAAAGATTAGATCAATTAAAAATTGAGGAACTCAAAAAAATAAAATTTGATCTTGGAATAGAAGCATTAAAAGTATTGAATGTCACAAATTCAGCCAATTCTAAACGATCATTTGGAGGGACTTCTTTGTATAATGTTAAAAAAATGATAAAAAAATATAAAAAGGAATTTAATGCTTAAAAATATTACATTACTATTTTTTTTAATTATACTTTTATTGTCTTGTGAAAAAAAAAACGATCCTGTTTATAAAGAACAATCATTAATTAAATATAGTATTTATCAAACTATTAAAGCCTAGAATATTTAAATGAAATTTTTAAGTTATAAAAAAAAAAATTTTTTTGTTGATAAAATTTCAATTGAAAAATTATCAAAAAAATTTAAAACTCCTTATTATTGTTATTCGCTTTCTCAAATTAAATCAAATTTAAATAGCTTTAAAAACTTATTTAATAAAACAAAGCCTTTAATTTGTTTTTCAGTAAAATCTAATTCAAATATTAAAATTCTTAATGAATTAAAAAAAGAAGGTTGTGGAGCTGATGTTGTCTCTATGGGAGAAATTTCTGCTGCCTTAAAATCAGGAATAAAACCGTCAAAAATTGTTTTTTCTGGTGTTGGTAAAACAGAGGAGGAACTTTTTTTTGCAATAAAAAAAAATATATTGTTAATAAATATTGAATCTGAAAATGAAGCAATTCTTCTAGATAAAATTTCAAAAAAAATTTCAAAAAAAATTTCAGTGGGGATTAGACTAAATCCTAATATTAATTCAGGAAATATTAGAAAAATTTCAACAGGTTTAAATGAGGACAAATTTGGCTTAACTGAAAAAAACTTCTTAAGTTTATTTAAGAAAATAACTAACTCTAAAAATCTTATACTTAACTGTATAAGTGTACATATAGGAAGTCAGATTTTAAAAATTGATCCATTTAAAAATACATTAAATGTTTTAAAAAAAATAATTAACAAAACCAATTTTCAATTTAAATATATAGATTTTGGTGGTGGAGTAGGAATTCCGTATGAAAATAAAAATAATAAATTTAATTTAAAAAAATACAGTGCTTTAATAGAAAAATTAACATTGAAACATAAATGTAAAATTATTTTAGAACCTGGAAGATTTATAATTGGCAATTCAGCCACTCTTGTTACTAAAATTACTTATATAAAAAAAACAAAAAATAAAGATTTTATTATCCTTGATGCTGGAATGAATGATTTAATAAGACCCGCATTATATGATGCAAAACATTTGATTGTACCTTCCAAAAAAAATAATACTAAATATTTAAAGAATATTGAATTTGTTGGACCTATTTGTGAAACCTCAGATAAGTTTTTAAGTGTAAAAAAATATCAATGTGTAAAAGAAAAAGATTTTCTTTTGATATTAGATGTTGGTGCGTATGGAATGTCCCTTGCTTCTAATTATTGTTTTAGACCCAAACCTGCTGAAATTTTAATAAATAAATCAAATATAAAAGTAATAAGGAAAAGAGAAAATATAAATAAATTAATTATAAATAATTAAATTTTTTAATTATATTAATATGTTGAGATCTTTGTTTTTCAATATTTTTTTTTATTTTGGAGTAATTATTGTTATTATTATTGCAATTCCGGCACTAATCATGCCCAATAGTATAGCTTTATTGTTAGGCAAATTTTTAGGAAATTGGGCAATTTTTTGCCTTAAATTTTTTTTAAAAACAAAAATTAATGTTATTGGAAAAAAAAATATAATTAAAAATGAAAATTTTTTTGTTGCTTCAGCACACCAATCAATATTTGAAACTTTTTTTCTTCAAACAATAATCAATTCTCCAATTTTTATTTTAAAAAAAGAATTGCTGAAAATGCCAATCTTTGGCTGGCATCTTAAAAAAATTAATTCAATTGCTATTGATAGAAATGTAACTACTAAAGAAAACCTAGATTTTTTTGATACAATTGTACAAACAATAAATAAAACAAAACGTCCGTTAATCATATTTCCTCAAGGAACAAGAACTCCCTCAAAAATAAAAACACCTTTCAAAAAAGGTGTTGCTAGAATCTATGAGCATTTAAATATTAAATGTTTACCAATTGCTTTAAATTCAGGTAATGTTTGGCCAAAAAATGGACCTATGATACCTAATAGTGTAATTACAGTTTCAATATTAAAACCAATGGATGCTAAAATTGAAAAAAATTATTTTTTGAAAACTTTAGAAGAAAATATTTACAATGAAATTGATAAAATTAACAATTTAAATAATTAGATATTATGAAAATTTATGATTGTACAACATTTTATGATGAGCATATGATGTACGATGTAAGATTAAATACTTTAGGTGAAAAGGTACATAAATTTATTGTTGCTGAAGCCACATATTCTCATAGTGGTCGACCAAAAAAATTAAATTTTGATATTAATAATTATAAAAAATTTAAAGATAAAATAATTTATAGAGTTATTGACTATCAACCTAAAAATATTGAAAAAATTTTACCTAATGAAAGTTTTGAATCACAAAAAAAAATATCTAATAGTATAAAAAGAATGGAATTATCTTATAATTTTTTATCTCAATCTATTGATGAGGCATTAGAAAATGATCTTATTGTTTTAAGTGATTGTGATGAAATTCCTAATTTAGATTCAAAAAATTTTTTAAATAGCAAAAAAGATATTTTTTTATTCAAACAACTTTTTTTTTATTATAAATTTAATTTATATTATGATTTAGTACCTTGGTTTGGTTCAAAAGCATGTAAGAAAAAAAAATTAATTTCTTTTTCATGGTTAAAACAAATTAAACATAAAAACTACCCTTTTTGGAGACTGGATACTTATTTTTCAAAAAATAAATATACAAATTTACAAATAGTCAATGATGGTGGTTGGCATTTTACTAATATAAAAACCCCTGAAGAAATATATGAGAAGTTATCTAATTTTGGTCATCATGCTGAATTTGAATCAAGTGGTCTTGATATAAAAAAAATTGAAAAGTTTATTGATGAAAAAAAAGTTTTTTATAATCATTTCGCTGACAAATCAGACTCAAATAAATGGAATAGTTCACATAATCTTAAAAAGCTAGATAATAAGTATCTTCCAAAGTTCCTTGATAATAATGAAAAATATTCTAAGTGGTTTGATTAATCTAAGCCTTCATAGGCATAACTATAAATATGCTATCATTATCTGATGAATCTTTAATTAGAGCAGGTGATCCTGTATCATTCAAATAGAAAATTATATTTTCAGAGTTTATTTGTGAAGCAACATCTAATAAATATCTTGAATTAAAACTTATATTCATTTCATGGTTAAATTTAACTTCTAGTTGTTCTTTTCCATCACCACTATTGGGATTGTTTACAGATAAATTAAGAAAATCTTTTGTGAGCTCAAACTTAACTCCGTCTTTTTTATCAGAAGATACTGATGCTACTCGGTCTACAGAATTTAAAAAAGGTTTTAATTCGATCTCCAGTTTTTTTTCGTTATTTTTGGGTATAACTTGCATATAGTTTGGAAACTTTCCATCGATTAGTTTTGAAACTAAAATACTATCATTAAATTCAAATTTTATTTTTGATTTAATATTGCAAATTCTCACATCCCCTTTGTAATCGTCAAGTAAAGAAGATAATTGAAAAATTGTTTTTTTAGGTAAAATAATTGGTTCGAAATTTTTTTTTGAGTCCATAGCTACTTTTGAAATTGACATTCTATGACTGTCAGTTGCTGCTGCGGTTAAAAAAAAGTTACCTTCTTTTTCAGTTTGGTGTAGAAATATTCCATTTAAATAATGTCTTGTTTCATCGTTAGATATTGAAAATTTGCATTTATTAATTAATTTTAACAATAATTTTGAATCAATTAAAAATTCATTATCCATAAAATTTTCATTAACTATGGGAAAATCATTAGGACTTAAACAATTTAAGTTAAATTCTGATTTACCTGACTCTAATCGAATTTTATTTTCATTAATCAAGTTAAAATTAACTAAATTTTCTGAAGAAAGTTTTCTTATAATATCATAAATAATTGACGAGGATGTGGTTGTACTTCCTTCCTTTTCTATTTTTACATCTTTTATTTCATTAATAAAAATTAGATCTAAATCTGTTGCAGTAATCTTAATAGAAGAATTTTTTGCTTCGATTAAAACATTTGATAAAATTGGAAGTGTACTTCTCTTCTCAATTACACCTTGACAATAATTTAATGATTTTAATAATTGATCTTTATCTAAACTAAATTTCATCTTTTTTACTATAAAGTATATCGTTTTTTAATTTTTCTAAATCATTATTTAAACTTTCATCAGTCTTAAGAAGTTTTTCAATTTTTTTAACTGAATGAATAACAGTCGTATGATCTCTATTAGCAAAATTTCTTCCAATATCTGGCAAAGATTTGGAAGTCAAAGTTTTTGCAAGATACATTGCAATTTGCCTTGGCCTTACTAAATATCTTGATCTTCTTGGTGAAAGCATTTCGTTTTTACTAATTTTATAATTATTGCAAACTGATTTTTGAATATTTTCAAGTGTAACCTTATTTTCAGAAAAATTTAATAGATCTTTTAAAATTATTTTTGTTTCTACAAAGGAAGGTAGTTTATTGTAAATTCTACTAAATGAGATGATCCTATTTAATGCTCCAATAATCTCTCTATTACTAATTTTTATTTCTGAAGCGATAAAATTAATAATTTGTTTATCTGGCTCAATGCTTTCTGGAAATGAATTCTTAATTTCTTTAAATTTATTTAGCAGTATATTTGTTCTCAACGTTAAATCTGATTGTTGGATATCAATCACTAATCCTCCTGATAAACGAGATTTAATACGTTCTTGAATTTTAATTAGTTTATTTGGGGGTCTATCAGAAGATATAATAATTTGAGAACCTTTATCAATCAAAGCATTAAAAGTATGAAAAAATTCTTCCTGCATTACTTCTTTTCCACTTACAAATTGAATATCATCTATAATAAATACATCTGTATTTCTAAAAAAATCTTTAAATTTTACCATTTCATTACTTTTAAGAGACTTAATAAATTGATACATAAATCTTTCAGCTGATATAAACATTACTTTGCATTTTTGTTTTAATTCGAAGCCAATTGCATTTAACAAATGGGTTTTTCCCATTCCAATACCACCATACAAAAAAAGTGGGTTATAACACGAGATTTGTTCACAAACTTTTTTACATGCCGCAAAAGCTAAACTATTACTTGATCCCACAATAAAATTATCAAAATTTTTATTTGGATCGATTCTTGTATAAGCTAGATTAGATTTTTCAATATAAGTTATATTAGAGTTAAAATTTTTTTTCGCTTTATGAAAATTTTTTTCATTTACATTTTCATTCTCAAATAATCTTTCTTGTTCAATTATAAAATCAATGCGAGAAATATTATTATTTTGTAACTTAACTATCTCAATTATTTGATCTAAATATCTAGAAACTATCCAGTCTCTTATAAATCTAGTAGGTGCAGATAAAACTATATAATGCTGCAATTCTTCAACGAGTTGAAGTTTTTCAATCCAACTTTCATATATATCTTTGCCTAATTTTTCTTTAGTATCTCTACAAAATTTTCCCCAATCAATTATTTGGCTTGTCTCCTTTTTATTTAAAGTTTGTTTTGAAATAATATTTGTCATGAATAAATTTTTTTGGAATTAGGTTCTAGATAATACTTAATTTTAATCAAAGCAATTAATAAATTTTGATTAAAAAATTTTTTTAAAATCTACGAGTGAATTAAACTTTTAATTGATAATTAATTTTTAAAAAAATAAAAATCAATTAATGAAAATTATTTACTATATATAGACTTGCTAATAATAATAATAACTTATTTAGTAAATAATAAACTTCTTATAGTTGAATAATATTATTCTTACAGTTAAATAATATTTATAGTTGTAATTTTTAATAATAAATTTTACAACTATAACTCATTGTCAACTCGTGATTGTTTTATTTAAGTGAATAAATTTTTTTACTAATCCTAGATATGCTTCGAGAAGCAGTTTTTTTTTTTATCGCACCAGTTTTTGCTATTTTCATTACCTGGGAAGTTAATTTAGGTAATAATTTCTTTGCATCATTCTTTTTTTTGTCATTAATTAATGAATTCATCAATTTCATAATTGCTCTAAACTTACTTCTTCTTATTCTGTTGGTAGAAGTTTGTAGTTTTACCCTTCGAACCCGTCGTATTGCTGATTTAGTATTTGGCATAGTAAAAAGAAGGTTTATATAGCCTGACTATCAATTTTAATCAATAATAATAATAAATTATTTTTGACATTCTGGACAAAAAAAAGTTGCTCTATTACCAATTATTATCTTTTTTAAAACACCATTACATTTAATTCTATCACACGAACTATTTTGCTTTCCATAAACTTTGAATTTTTGTTGAAAATTTCCAATTCCGCCATTTGTTTTCTTAAAATTTTTAATAGATGAGCCACCAAAAAAAATTGCTCTTTTTAAAACAATTTTAGTATTTTTTATTATTTCAAAAATATTTTTATCATTTAGTTTTGCAATTGATTTAAGTGGATTTAAATGACAATAAAAAAGTATCTCATTTGCATAAATATTTCCAATACCACTAACAAATTTTTGATTCATTAGTAAATTTTTAATATTTATTTTTTTATTTTTAATAAATTTTTTAATATAAAAAAAATTAAATGATAAACTAAATGGTTCTGGACCTAAATTGTTTAAAGGACTTTCGTTTATAAAATTTTTAGTTAATAATCTAAAATATCCAAATCGTCGTGGATCATTATAAATTAGTTTTAATTTGTTATTAAATTTAATTTCAATATGGTTATGCTTTTTCGGTAAATTAGAAGAATGATAAAAACTTGCATTTGTACTCTTTTTGTTTTTTTTTCTTATTAAATGAATAGTACCTGACATACCAAGATGAATTAATAGTTTTTTTTCAAAAGTAAAATGAAATATCAAATATTTTGCAACTCTTGAAATATTTTTTATTATCTGACCGGTCAAAATTTTATTAAGATTTGCTGGGACTTTATATCTTAAATTTCTATTATTAATCTTTATTTTTGTAATTTTAGCTAATTTTATATTTTTATTTAATGATTTTTTTAAAATTTCAACTTCTGGCAATTCAGGCATATAGATATTATATATATAATTTATTTTAAATATTATGAAATTAAATGATGAAAATAAAAATGTTTTTGTAAAAAATGTTTTTGATCAAGTCTTTGATAAATATGACTTAATGAATGATATCATGTCATTAGGGATTCATAGGATTTGGAAAAAACAATTCATTAATTGGTTGTCTCCCTCAAATAATAAAAAATTATTGGATATGGCCTGTGGATCAGGCGATATAGTAAAGTTATTTGTGAACTATACAAAAAATAATTGCGAAGTTGATGCTATGGATATAAACACAAAAATGATTTCACTGGGTAAGAAAAGACTTAAAAATTATAAAAACATTAATTGGAATATTGGAAATGCCGAAAAATTAAAATTTAAAGATAATACATTTGATTATTATACAATTAGTTTTGGTATAAGAAATATTTCAAACATTAATAAAGCTTTAAGCGAAGCTTTTAGAGTCCTTAGACCAGGTGGTCGATTTATGTGCCTTGAATTTTCAAAAATACAAAACAATCATTTAGACAAAATATATCAACTATATTCAAAAAATATTCCAAAAATTGGAAAATTTATAGTAGGCGACAGTAAACCTTACAAATATTTAGTTAAGAGTATAGAGGAATTTTATAACCAAGATCAATTTTTAGAACTAATAAAAAAAAATAATTTTTATAAATCTGAATATAGAAATTTGAGCGGTGGAATTGTTGCTATCCATTCGGCATGGAAGGTTTAATTTGATAAAAAAAACAATATTATTATTTAAAATTGCAAGAAAATTAGCTAAATCAGAGGCACTAAATATTATTTCAAAAACTTATAACCCTCCTTTTCTAATAAAGTTTTTTTTCCTAATTTTTGGTTTTAGATTAAAAAAAGATTCTTTAAAACATCAAAACAAAACATCCGGTCAAAGACTTTGTTTGTCTATACAAGAAATGGGAACAACTTTTATAAAGTTAGGACAATTTTTAGCTACTAGACCTGATATTATTGGAGAAAATTTAGCAAAAGATTTAGAAATACTTCAAGATAAATTGCCTGAATTCAACAAAAGAGAAGCAGCTTTAATTTTAAAAAAAGAATTAGAAGAAAATATTTATAATAATATTACAGATTTTAGTGAACCTATTGCCGCTGCATCAATAGCTCAAGTACATTTTGCAAAAATTAAAGTTAATGGGGATGTAAAAGAAGTGGCAATTAAAATATTAAGACCATCAATAGAAAAAATATTTAATGAAGAAATTGATGCTTTAATGTTGTTGGCCTCTCTGACTGAAAGCATTATAAGCAAATCTAGAAGATTAAAATTAATTGAAGTAGTTCATTTGCTCAGGGAAATCACTAATCTGGAAATGGATTTAAGATTTGAAGCCGCTGCTGCAAATGAATTATATGAAAATACCAAAAATGATATTGGTATTAGTATTCCAAAAATATATTGGAACTTTACAACAAAAAATATTTTAACTTTAGATAAAATCGATGGAGTTTCAATAAGAGAAACCGAACAATTAAAAAAAAATGGGATTGATTTAACAAAATTGTCAAAGCACATTATTCAGCATTTTTTAAAACAGGCTGTTAGAGATGGTTTTTTTCATGCTGATATGCACCAAGGCAATATTTTTATAAATAAAAATAGTGAAATAATTCCTGTAGATTTTGGAATTATGGGACGCCTTGATGAGTTAAGTAAAAGATATCTTGCAGAAATATTATATGGATTTATCCAAAGAGATTATAAAAAAGTTGCAGAAGTTCATTTACTAGCCAATTTAGTACCTAAAAATACATCTCTCAGTGAATTTGCGCAGGCTTTAAGAGCTATAGGTGAACCTATATTTGGTCAGTCAGTTAAAAATATATCTGGAAGCAAATTGCTAAATCAATTATTTGAGGTTACTGAAAAATTTAATATGCAAACTCAACCTCAATTACTTTTGTTACAAAAAACAATGGTAGTTGTTGAAGGAGTTGCAAGAAAATTAGACCCTGAAACAGATATATGGAAAACCTCAAAACCAATATTAGAAAATTGGCTTAAGGAAACGAAAAATCCATTAAATAAAATAAATGAAACTTTTGTTAATGCTACTGAAGTTATAAAAAAACTTCCTGAATTTCCAAAAATTATGGATAAAGCAAATCAAGCATTGACATTGATTGCTGAAGGCAAAATAACTCCAAATTCATCTACTTATTATTCATTTGAGAAAGAAGAACTTAAAATAAAATCTTATAAAAACAATTTTATTATTGTATTTTTAATACTTGTAATATTTCTACTATTAGTATTTTAATTATATAAAATGAATATTTTAAAAAATAAAAAAGTTTTGTTTATTATTTGTGGAGGTATATCTGCATATAAATCTCTTGAATTAGTAAGGCTTCTAAAAAAAGAAGAAGTTGAAATCAAAACTATTTTAACAAAAAGTGCAAAAGAATTTATTACACCACTGTCCGTTGCATCCCTAACTCAAAATAAAGTTTATGACGATTTATTTAGTGTGGAAAATGAATCAGAAATGGATCATATTAGTCTATCAAGATGGTGTGATGTTATTGTTATTGTGCCAGCCACAGCAAATACAATTTCAAAATTAAGCTTTGGCAACTCAGATGATCTTGCTTCTACTGTTGTTCTAGCATCTAATAAACAAATTATTTTAGCACCAGCAATGAATGTAAGAATGTGGACACATAGAGCCACACAAGAAAATGTTAATAAACTTAAAAGCTATGGATATTTGTTTATTGGTCCAGAGATAGGTGATATGGCTTGTGGTGAATATGGTGAAGGCAAAATGTCGGAACCTTCTCAAATAATAGCTTATTTAATTAATTTTTTTACAATTAATAAAATAACTTCTAAAACAAAACTTAAGGCTTTAGTAACTGCAGGACCTACTAAAGAATATATAGATCCTGTAAGATTTATTTCTAACCAATCATCAGGAAAACAAGGTTATGAAATTGCAAAATCATTAGCCAAAAGAGGTATTGATACAACTTTAATTTCAGGCCCAACAAATTTAGATATGTCAGAAAATGTAAATATTATAAAAGTTGAAACTGCAAATGAAATGTTTGAGGAAACAAAAAAAAAACTTCCAGTTGATATTGCAATATGTGCTGCCGCAGTTTCAGATTTTAAAGTTGTAAATTATTATAATAATAAAATTAAAAAGAAAGATAAAATGAACTTAAACTTTGAAAAAAATATTGATATTTTAGAATATTTATCTAATCACAATTCTTTAAGGCCAAAATTAGTTTTAGGTTTTGCCGCAGAAACAAATGACTTATTAAAAAATGCACAAGAAAAGATTTTAACAAAACATTGTGATTGGATAATTGCAAATGATATCTCAAAAGCTGGAATTGGTTTTGGTTCAAATTTTAATGAAGTATTGATAGTTTATAAAGAAAAAAACAAGCAAACTGAAACCATTTCAAAAAGAAAAAAATCTGAAATTGCTGAGATAATTACAGACAAAGTGGTAGAAAATTTTATCTCTTAACCATAAATGGTTAAAATATTAATAAAAAAAATTAATAAAAATACTTCTCTTCCTGAATATAAAACTAAAGGATCCTCTGGTATGGATTTATTAGCAAATATAGATAAACCAATAAAATTAGCTTCTGGCGAAACAAAATTAATATCTACTGGTATAGCTGTTGCTATACCTAAAGAATTTGAAATTCAAATCAGGCCTAGATCTGGTCTAGCGGCAAAAAGTGGAATTAGTGTTTTAAATACCCCTGGCACAATTGACTCGGATTATAGAGGAGAAATTAAAGTTATATTAATAAATTTAAGTAAAAAATCTTTTATAATCAATAAAAATGACAGAATTGCTCAAATGGTACTTTGTCCAATAATTAAAGGGGTGTTTGAAGAAGTAGAAGAACTTCCAAAAACAGTAAGAGGTAACAGAGGTTTTGGATCCACAGGAAGTTAAATTTCATAAAAATGCTATTAACAAAAAAACAAATTAAAAGATATTCAAGACAAATAATTTTAAAAAAAATTGGACCAATTGGTCAAAAAAAACTAATTAATTCTAGTGTTTTAATTATAGGTGCTGGTGGACTCGGTTCACCTACAATAATGTATTTAGCAGGTTTGGGTATAGGAAACATTGGTATAGTTGATTATGACAAGGTTGATTTGTCAAATCTTCATAGACAAATTTTGTTTGAAACAAAAGATTTAAAAAAAAAAAAATCGAAAATAGCATCAATAAAAGTTAAAAAAATTAATCCAGACATAAAAGTAAATCATTTTCAAGAAAGATTAACAAAAAAAAATATTAGTCGAATTGCAAATAAATTTAATATTTTAATTGATGGAAGTGATAATTTTAAAACTAAATTTTTGCTTAATGACTATTCAATAAAAAACAAAAAAATACTAATTACTGGGGCTATCAATAAATTTGATGGACAAGTATTTACATTTAATTTTAAAAAAAAATATTCACCATGCCTAAGATGTTTTTTTCAAACTATACCTTCAAATGATTTATTAAATTGTGAAACAGGTGGAATAATTGGAACAATAGCCGGTATAATTGGAAGTATTCAAGCAAATGAAGTTATAAAAGAAACTTTAAAAATTGGAAAATCTTTATGTGGATATATATTAATTATTAATGCATTAAATTTAGAATTTAGAAAAGTAAAACTTAACAAAAGAGCAAAATGTATTTGCAACTGAAGCTAAATTTAGGAATTACTTTATTATTTTCCCTTTTAATTTTTTTTAATATAACTAATGCTTCAACAAATGAAAAAGATTATTTTTTAACATTAAAAAATAATGAAGTTAATGTTAGACAAGGACCAAGCTTTGATTATCCAATAAAATTTATTATAAAAAAAAAATATTTACCTGTTAAAGTTATTGATAATTATGATAATTTTAAAAAAATTATTGACATTAACAACAATAGTGGTTGGATACATGTCTCTCAATTATTTAAAAAAAAAGCAGCAATTAATATAAAAAATAATTCATTGATTTTAAGTCAACCAAAAATCTATTCTAAACCAATTGCAAAACTTGAAAAAGGAAAATTAGTTTTAATAAAAAAATGTAAAGAAAATTGGTGCAAAATTAATGCTGATAATTTTTTAGGATGGATTAAAAAAGAAAATCTTTGGGGAAGACTTTAGTAAAAATTTTTCGATAAAGCTTTATTATTTACTTACTTGTCTTTCAAGTAGTTTAGCATTGTATTAACATCACTCACCTTGAATGGATCGCCGTCATTGCTTTCATTATTTTTTCCATCTTCTACAAACATTTTAACAACCTCGTCATTGTCGATAAATG
>Ga0187833_10002992_pt1 | contig 17579 bp, 17 predicted proteins | sample ETNtaG_37_FD_167968 | JGI IMG/M metagenome (GOLD analysis project Ga0187833, IMG submission 167968) | Marine microbial and viral communities from oxygen minimum zone, Eastern Pacific Ocean - ETNP2014_SV_400_PacBio MetaG (Illumina Assembly) | ecosystem: Environmental > Aquatic > Marine > Hypoxic...
CCTGCAATCTCATCAGATACTTCACCTTTTTTTGAAAGAAGGGTTAAAAAATCAAAAATTTCATCTTCTAAAGCTTTGCCTTCCATTAATATTTCAAAAGCAGCCTTACTTTCATCAAATGACAAATCTTGTTTACGTTTTAGCTTTTCTATGAATTCTCTCATTAATTTTGATAATTAATAAAATTTTTTAATATTTTAAAACCTATTGGTGTTTTAATACTTTCAGGGTGAAACTGAACACCATGAACGTTAAAATGTTTGTGTTTAATTCCCATAATAATACCATCTTTTGTTTCGGCTGTTATTTCAAGATCTTTTGATAAAGTTTTTTTATCAATAATTAAACTATGGTATCTTGTTGCTTCAAAATTATTTGAAATATTTTTTAATATACCAATTTTCTTTGATTTAATTTTACTTGTTTTTCCGTGCATAAGTTTTTTTGCTTGTATTATTTTTGAACCAAAGACTTGACCAATTATTTGATGTCCTAAACAAACACCAAGTATTGGAATTTTGTCATAAAGTGATTTAACTATTTTTATGCAATTACCGGATTGATTAGGAGTGCCGGGACCGGGTGAAATCACAATTTTATTATATTTTTTTTTTATAATTTCTTTTTCTGTAATATGATCATTTCTTATTACATCAACTGATATTTTTGATGATGATAGAGAATGATAAAGGTTAAATGTGAAACTGTCATAATTGTCGATTAATATTATTTTCATTTTATTCAATTGATTTTAATAAAGCTTTCGCTTTATTTACAGTTTCTTTATATTCATTTTCAGGATTGCTATCTGCCACAATTCCTGCACCAGCTTGAACATAAAATTTTTTGTTTTTTGAAACCGCAGTTCTTAATGCTATACAGGTATCAAAATCACCATTTGCGGAAAAATATCCTATACCACCTGCATAAACTTTCCTTTTTGTATTTTCTAACTCGTCAATAATTTCCATCGCTCTAATTTTTGGTGCACCAGAAACTGTACCTGCGGGAAAACCTGATAATAATGTATCTAGTTTGCTAAATTTATTATTAAAATCACCCACTACATTTGAAACTATATGCATTACATGAGAATATTTTTCAATTTTAAATTTTTCTGTGACTTTTACAGTATTTATCTTTGATACTTTTCCAGCATCATTTCTTCCTAAATCTAATAACATTAAATGTTCAGCTAATTCTTTTTTATCCTTAATTAAATCTTTTTGGTAAAATAAATCCTCTTTTTTATTTTTTCCCCTAGGTCTTGTTCCTGCAATTGGCCTAATCGTTATTTTTTTATCTCTTAATCTTACTAGTATTTCTGGACTTGCGCCAATTATTTGAAAATCATCGAAATTAAAAAAATACATAAAAGGTGATGGATTTTTAATTCTAAGTTTTTTGTATATTTCAATTGGTCTTTTTGTTAGTTTTGTTTCAAATCTTTGACTTAAAACGACCTGAAAAATATCTCCAATTTTAATGTATTTTTTAGCATTATTAACGTTTAACAAAAATTTTTCTTTAGAAATATTTGATTTTATCTGAATTTTTGAAGTTTCTTTTGAACTTTTAGAAATTGATTTGTAATTAGCTAAAAATATTAAATTTTCAATTTCTTTTTTAATTGATCTGTATTTACTTTCATAATTATTTATTTTTTCATCAGCAAAACAATTTATTATATAAAAAATTTTCTTTTTAACATTGTCATGAATAATTAGAGTTCTTGGTCTTAATAATCTTGCGTCAGGTATTTTTAAATCATCTTTACATTTATTTGGAATATTTTCTATGTATCTGATAATATCATATGAGAAATATCCTGACAAAATTGAACTAATTGGAGGTAATCCTTTTGGAATTTTAAAGTTAAATTCTTCAATAATTTTTTCAATATTCTTTTTAGGAATTCCTTTTATTTTTTTTTTAATCTTTTTTTTTATATATATAAAAGAACTTTTATTATTAAATTCCCATATTTTATCGGGATTTTTTCCAAAAATTGTATATCTTCCTTTGATAATTCCTTTTTCTACAGACTCAAAAATAAAACTGTTTTTTTCAGTTAAAAAATTATTTATAAGATTTGAAATTTCTTCATCACCTTTGCAACTTTGTGAAACATATATTATTTGATTTTGTTTTTTTTGATGAAGTAATTTAAATTGCTTCAAGGATATATTTAACATTATTTAAAATAGTTTTTTACTCTTTCAAGGGTTTTTTGGTTAATCTCAATTTTGTATTTTTTATTCATTAAAGAATCATATGAACCAAAGAGGCCATCTCTTAATTTAATTGTAGATTGTTTAGAGTAAGTATTTATATCAATTGAATTCTCTTTTAAGTTGTTTGCAAATATATTTTCAATTTTTGTTATGTAAATATTTTTTTCATTATCGTCCATTAATAGAAAACTATTTTTTGGCAATGAGTATAGTAATTTAATTGAGTTAATAGAAAATTTATTATCTTCTTTAATTGATTTAATTTTATCTTTCTTTACAAAATTTCTATCACTTACTAAATTTAAAAAATCACTTTCATTAAAATCTTTTTTCTGAATTTTTATTAATAGATTTTTATTATAATCATATTTATTTTTTTCAAATAAAGTATTTTTAACTAAATTTATGAAATTATTATCATCACGACTGGGTAAAATTTTTTTGATTTGTTCAATTTTAAATAACAAATAATAATCGTTTTTATCTATTAACTGGATTTTATTACTTTCTCTATTTAAATAAATTTCTTTGTATGTTTCGTCTTCTTCATCATTTTCGCTTATATAATCTTTAACAAATTTTAGTTTTAAAGAAAAATTAGTTGTAATATTCTTAATGTCAGAATTATTTGATATTAAATTTTCTATTTCATCAATTTTAGAAAAAAAATTTTCATCAAATTGAGTTCCTTGAATTAGATTCTGTGGTGTTAATTTAACGTATGAAAAATCAATTAACTCTTTTTTGAGCTTATCCTCATTGTCATTAATAAATTGATCTATTTCCGATTTTGTAAATTGATCTTTTTTTTTATATATAGAATTTAAATTTATATAAGAAATTTCTATTTCTTTTGTTTGGTTTTTATAGACATTATTTGTAAAAAAATATGGTGATGTAACGCCACCACTTATATAAGCAAAAAAATTGTTTTTTAATTCTTTATTTCTTAATTTTATTTCAAAATCCGCTGCAGAAATATTATTTTCTAATAAAAATTTTTCATATTTAGTTCTTGAAAAAATGTTATTTACATCTTGAAAACTTTTATTTTTTTTTATTCTCTTGGCTAGAATATTATTTGAAAATTTTATATTTTGATCTTCAATTTCTAAATCTATCAAAGTATTAGAGAGCAGTTGAGCTAATAAATCTTCTAGTACATTTTCATCTATGTTATTTTTAATTATTTCTGTTTTAATCCTAGATCTATTTATATAGGTTACAAAATTTTCTGTAGAAATATTAAAATTATTTATTTTTGCAACACTATTTGTATTTCCACCACTGAAAACACTTCCCATCCCCCAAAAAATAAAAGGTATGGTAATTATTACAACTAAAGCAGTTGCCATTTTTCCTTTTGAAAAATTTCTTAGTTTATTTAACATAAAAAATGTTTAATTTATTGATCTATAAAAAACAAACCTATAAATTAAATTTTAGGTAATGACAAATAATAAAATATATTTTATTGCAAATTGGAAAATGTATGGAAAAAAAAGTTCAATTAAGACCTTAAATAACGTAATCAAATTATCTAAAATTTCTAAATATAAAAAGATAAATATAATTTATTGCCCACCATATACATTGTTAGAACAATTTGTAAAAAAAACAAAAAAATCTAAAATAGTTGTTGGCGCCCAAAATTGTCATACTGATGAAAACTATGGTGCTTACACAGGATCTATAAATACCAAAATGATTAAAGATACAGGATCAAAATTTGTTATAATAGGACATTCAGAAAATAGACAAACTGGTGATACCAACTCTTTAATTAATTTAAAAATAAAATCAGCTATTAAACAAAAATTAAATATAATATTTTGTATCGGTGAAAGTTTAAAGGAAAACAAAAAAAAAAAAACAAATATAATTTTAATCAATCAAATTAAAAATGGTTTAAAAAATATTAAAAATATTGACAAAATAATTTTTGCCTATGAACCTTTATGGTCTATAGGAACTGGTATAATTCCAAAATCAAGAGAATTAGAAAATCGAATTAAAATAATAAGAAATTTTATTAATAAGAATTATAAAATTAAAAACCCAAGAATCTTGTATGGTGGGTCTGTAAATCCAGATAATATTGTATCACTGAGCAAAATACCTTTTATAAATGGTTTTTTAGTTGGTGGAGCCTCTCAAGATTCAAAAAAATTCATTGATATCATCAAAAAAACTATTAATTAAACATCATGGAAAATATTTTATTAGGATTAAATATAATGTTAGCGGTCATACTAGTTTTATTTGTCCTTATGCAAAAATCTGAAGGTGGGGCATTAGGTATAGGAGTTTCGCAGGATAATTTTATGTTTTCAAGAGCTGCTGGTAATTTTTTCACTAAAGCAACAGCTCTAATTGCAACGTTATTCATAATTTGCAGTCTTGCTTTAACAATCATTTCTAGAGGTGAACTGACTCCAACAACGTCAGTTATAGATAAAACTGAAGAAAATGTAGACGACTCACCGAAAATTCCAGAAAATAATAATTAAAGCTTTTCAATTTCTAGATAAATAGTTATAACGTAATTCCATGGCGCGATATATATTTGTCACTGGCGGTGTGGTATCATCACTTGGTAAAGGACTATCTTCAGCTTCACTTGCTTATCTTTTGAAATCTCAAGGTTATAAAGTTAGAATAAGAAAAATGGATCCTTATTTAAATGTTGATCCTGGGACGATGAGTCCTTTTCAGCATGGAGAAGTTTTTGTAACAGATGATGGGGCAGAAACTGATTTAGATCTTGGCCATTATGAAAGATTTACTAATATTTCGGCAAAACAATCAGACAATATTACAACTGGAAGAATTTATAGTGATATAATTAAAAAAGAGCGTAAAGGAAATTATTTTGGAGAAACAGTTCAAGTCATTCCACATGTAACAGATAGAATAAAAGAATTTATAAAAAACGATATTAGTAATGAAGATTTTGTAATTTGTGAAGTTGGCGGTACCGTTGGAGATATCGAAAGCTTACCATTCTTAGAAGCTATTAGACAATTTTCTAATGATATTGGTAAAAACAAAACTTTATTTATGCATTTGACTTTAGTTCCTTATATGAAGTCATCAGATGAAATAAAAACTAAACCTACACAACATTCCGTTAAAGAACTAAGAAGTATAGGTATTCAACCAGATATAGTTGTTTGCAGATCACAGCAGTCGATTCCTTTTGAACAAAGAAAGAAAATTTCTTTATTTTGTAACGTGCCTATTGATAATGTTATTGAAACAGTTGATGTTAGAACAATTTATGAAGCACCAATCAGTTTTTTTAATGAAAAATTAGATAAACAGGTTTTAAAATATTTTAAAATAAAACCAAGAAAAAAAGTAAATTTATTACCTTGGAAAAAAATTACACAAACAGTTCTTAAAAATAAAAAAGAAGTAAATATTGCCATAATTGGAAAATATGTGAATTTAAAAGATGCTTATAAATCAGTGGATGAAGCATTAGCTCATGGTGGTATTCAAAATAATGTAAAAGTTAATTTATTAAGAATTGAGTCAGATAAATTAAAGACTTATAAAATTAAAAACAAATTAAAGAATGTTTCAGGAATTTTAATTCCAGGTGGATTTGGAAAAAGAGGCACTGTAGGTAAAATAAAAGCAATAAATTATGCTAGAAAAAACAAAGTACCTTTTTTTGGTATTTGTTTTGGAATGCAAATGGCAATAATTGAATTTGCAATAAATGTTTTAAAAATTAATAATGCAGGTTCTACCGAGTTAGATAAAAATTGTTATCCAGTTATCGGATTGATTCATCAATGGAGTAAGAATGGAGAACTCATTAAGGGCACCAATGTAGACCTTGGTGGCACAATGAGATTGGGATTGTATGAGGCAAAATTAAAACACAATTCATTGATAAAAAATATTTATAAATCTAGTTCAGTAAAAGAAAGACATAGACACAGATACGAAGTGAATAGTAATCTTAAAGATAATTTTGAAAAAAAGGGTATGATTTTTTCTGGAATGTCACCTGACAATAAATTACCTGAGATAGTTGAATTGAAAAACCATCCTTGGTTTATTGGTGTTCAATTTCACCCAGAATTTAAATCTAGACCTTTATCTCCTCATCCTTTATTCTCATCATTTATCAAAGCAGCAAAACTCTATTAATGGAAAATAAAGTAGTTAATTGTAATGGAATAGAAATATCAAATAAGAATAAAATTTCATTAATTGCTGGACCTTGTCAACTTGAGAGTGAACAACATGCAATGGATATGGCAGGCAATATTAAAAATATAGCATCAAAATTTAATATTGGAATTATTTACAAAACATCTTTTGATAAAGCCAATAGAACAAGTCTTTCCAGCAAAAGAGGAATGGGTATAGAAAAATCATTACCTATTTTTGATAAAATTAAAAAAGAATTAGGTATACCTGTGCTAACAGATATTCATAATGAACAGCATTGTTCTTTAGTATCAAGTCATGTTGATGTTCTTCAAATTCCTGCTTTTCTATGTAGACAAACAGATTTATTAATTGCTGCAGCCAAAACTAAAAAAATTATAAATGTTAAGAAAGGTCAATTTTTAGCACCTTGGGATATGATTAATGTAACAAAAAAAATATCTGAATCGGGAAACGAAAATATCTTAGTCACTGAAAGAGGAGCTAGCTTTGGGTATAATACTTTGGTTTCTGACATGAGATCGATCCCAATAATGGCTAAGAATGGTTATCCAGTTGTTTTTGATGTAACACACTCAGTCCAGCAACCTGGAGGTTTAGGGGAAAAAAGTGGTGGTCAAAGAGAGTTTGTTGAATATTTATCAAGAGCAGCTACAGCAGTAGGTATAGCTGCAATTTTTCTTGAAACTCATCAAGATCCAGATAACGCACCATCGGACGGACCCAACATGGTTCCTTTAAATAAATTAGAAAATTTAGTTAATCAAATTGTTGAAATAGATAATCTTATAAAAAGATAATTAATGAGCATAATTACAAAAGTTGTTGCTAGACAAGTTTTTGATAGCAGGGGAAACCCAACAATTGAAGCCGAAGTATTTTCTAAAAACTATAGTGCAACTGCCATTTGTCCATCAGGTGCATCGACTGGAACATTTGAAGCTTATGAGATGAGAGATAAATCAAATAAAAAATATTTAGGTAGAAGTGTTTTTAAACCAATAAAATTAATCAATACTTTAATTTCAAAAAAATTAAGAAATCAAAATATTCATAATCAAGAACAAATTGATCATATTTTAATTAAATTAGATGGCACTAAACAAAAAAAAAAATTGGGTGCTAATACAATTTTATCTGTATCTATAGCTGCCAAAAAATTGTCAGCAAAAATAAAAAAAATACCTTTATATAAATCATTTTTAATTAAAAAAAATTATAAACTTCCTTATCCAATGATGAACATTATTAATGGTGGTGCACACGCAAATAATGGTCTAAGAATTCAAGAATTTATGATTAGACCTGACAGTGCAAAATCATTTTCAGAAGCTGTTAGAATGTGTTTTTTAGTTATTAATAATTTAAGAATTCTTATTAAAAAAAAAGGATATTCAACATCTGTTGGTGACGAAGGTGGGTTTGCGCCTATGATTAATGATAATGAGAATGCTTTAAAATTAATAGTAGAATCAATTAAAAAATCAGGATTTAAAAATGGTAAAGATATTTCTATTTGTTTAGATGTTGCTGCAAATGAACTATATAAAAATAATAAGTATTCTATTCATTCAAAAAGATTGATGTCAGTTGAAAAATCAATTGATAAGTATGATCAATTAATTAAAAAGTATCAAATTAAATCTATAGAAGATCCTTTTGCTGAAAATGATTGGTCATCTTGGACCAAATTAACAAAAAAAACTAATAACAAAATTCAAATAGTTGGAGATGATTTGTTTGTTACTAATTTAGAAAGATTAAAAGTTGGATTTTTAAATTATTCTGCAAATTCTATATTAATTAAGTTAAACCAAATTGGAACCGTTACTGAAACTTTAGAAGTGATCAAATTTGCACATCTAATAGGATTCAAAACAATTATATCACATAGATCTGGTGATAGCGAAGATACATTTATTTCAGACTTAGCAGTTGGAACTAATTCTAATCAAATTAAGACTGGTTCATTAGCAAGATCTGAAAGAGTTTCTAAATATAATCAAATATTAAGAATCGAAGAAAAGCTAGGAAAATTATCAAAAATGAATAAAATTAATTAATGTTGAATAAAATTAAAAAAAATTATTTTATTCTTATTTATACATTCGTATTTTTATATTTCATTTTTAATTTATTTGATGGTGAGAGAGGTTTGATTTCATATTTTGAAAAAAAAAATTATTTAATTGATCTAAACAATCAAAAAATTAATTTGACTGGTAAAATTAATGATTTAGAGCATAAAAATTCTTTATTAACTGATAATTTAGATTTTGATTATATTGAAACATTGATAAGGGATAAATTTTTATTTGGAAAAAAAGGAGAAAAAATTTATACATACAGCCAGAATGACAATTAGACATCCTGAAAAAATTAATAAACCAATCAATCCATTAAAAAAAAAACCTGAATGGATTAGATCCAAACTTATTAATAGCCAAAAATTTTTTTTAACCAAAAGTATAGTAAATCAACATAAATTAAGAACTGTTTGTCAAGAAGCAAACTGCCCAAACATTACCGAGTGTTGGAGTAAAAGACATGCAACTTTTTTAATTATGGGAAAGACGTGTACTAGAGCTTGTGCTTTTTGTGATGTCATAACTGGAAAACCAAATCAGCTTGATCCATTAGAGCCAGTAAAAATTTCATCAGCCGTCAAAAAACTAAATTTAAAACATGCTGTAATTACTTCTGTAGATAGGGACGATCTTGATGATGGTGGAGCTAATCATTTTTATGAAGTAATCATTGAAACAAGAAAAAATAACCCAGAAACCACAATAGAAGTGTTAACTCCAGATTTTTTAAGAAAAGGAGACTCTTATAAAAAAGTTACTGAAGCTAAACCAGATGTTTTTAATCATAATATCGAAACGGTGCCCAGTAATTATAGACAAGTGAGACCTGGATCTAGATACTTTTTATCATTGGAATTGTTAAAAAATGTAAAAAAAATTGATAAAAATATTTTTACTAAATCAGGATTAATGGTTGGTTTAGGAGAAAATAAAAATGAAATTTTACAAGTTATGGATGATTTAAGATTTGCTGAAGTTGATTTTTTAACAATAGGTCAATATTTACAACCTTCTGTTAAGCATCATCCTTTAGATAGATATTATAGACCTGAGGAATTTGAAGAATTAGAAGGAGTAGCTAAATCAAAAGGATTTTTACTTGTTTCTTCGTCGCCACTTACTAGATCTTCTTATCATGCAGGTGAAGATTTTGCTAAACTCCAAAGAAATAGAATTAATCAAACTAATGCCCAAAGCATCAGTTAAAAGATTAATTGAATGTAAAAAAGAACAATTAATTGATCTTGTTCTTGATATCGAAGAATATCCAACATTTGTTCCTTTTTGTTTAGACGCAAAAGTTTATGAAAAAAAAGAGAAAGGTGATTTATTGTTAATAGTTGCAGATTTAACTATCGGAAAAGGTCCTTTTAAAGACATTTACAAAAGTAATGTTAAATTTAATAGAAAAGAAGACTTTATTTATGTAACTAATCTTGATGGACCTTTAAAATATCTAGAAAATAAATGGTGTTTTAAAGAAGAAAATAAAATTACAGAAGTTTCGTTTGAAGTTGATTTTGAATTAAAAAATTATTTTTTAAATATAATTATGAGTAAATCATTTCAATTTGGTTTAGATAAAATTGCTGATGCTTTTCAAAAAAGAGCACAGAATTTATTTAATAAAACTTAATATTAAATTTAAAGACTTATTAACCGCAGCTTTTTGAATTGAAGTTCTTTTCTTATTTTTAAATAAGCATTTCTTAACTAATGTTTTGTTACCTTTTTTAATACCGATAAATACTAAGCCCACAGGTTTTTTTTTAGTTTTTCCTTTAGGACCGGCAATACCTGTAATTGAAACAGAGATATTAGCTTTGCTAATTTTGTTTAAATTTTTTACCATAGACAAACAGGTCTCGAAGCTAACAGCGCCATGTTTTATTATAGTTTTTTTTGGAACTTTAAGTGAGCTTATTTTTGATTTATTTGAATAGGTTACGAATCCAATTTCAAAAACTTTAGAAGATCCGTTAATTGAAGTAATTGAGCTTGAAAGCAAACCGCCAGTACAAGATTCTGCAAAAGAAATCTTAAGTTTTTTTTTTTTTAATAATCTAACTACTTTTTGGGAAAGCTTTTTCATGTAGTAATAATCATATATAAAACAAGAATAGCAACAACATATAACCCCGCACAAACATCATCCATAATAACACCAAAGCTGTTTTTAAAATTTTTATCGTAATAACTTACAGGATAAGGTTTAACGATATCAAAAATTCTAAATAGTATAAATATAATAAAATAAGATGTTAATACTTGATCGGTTTCCTTTGGCATATTGTGTGCAATTTCATAAAGGCATATAGGAATCGATTGACCGATAAATTCATCAATGACCACTTCTTTAGGATCTTTATTAGTTAAATTTTTTATAAAAATATTGACTGCATAAAGTGAGATAAAAAAAATTATAATTATTGAAAATAAAACAATATTCGGCGAAAAATTTAAAATATGAAATAAAAAAAATAAAAATATAGTTGTAGCTAACGATGCAAAACTACCTGGTATTTTATTTATTTTTCCTATTCCAAATAGAGTAACAAACAAAAAATTGATTTTATTAACCATATTTTATAACTGAAGTTATTGCTTCACACGCTATAGCTTTTTCTTTGCCGATTAAACCTAATTTTTCCGTAGTTTTTCCTTTTATATTTATTTTATTAGGTGATATTTTACAAATTTTTGAAATTGATTGAATCATTCTTTTTTTAAATTTAGAAATTTTTGGTTTTTGAACAATTATATTAACATCAATATTATTGATTATATAATTTTTTAATTTTATGCGTTCTATAATTATTTCAAGTAGTTCAGTTGATCTAATGTTTTTATATTTTTTATTTTTATCAGAAAATTTTTCCCCAATATCTCCCATCTTGCAGGCACCTAAAATAGAATCTATAACAGCATGTAATAGAGGGTCACCATCGGAATGCCCCAATGTACCAACTGAAGATGGAATTTTAATACCTCCTAAATATAGTTTTTTTTTAGGAACTAATCTATGAACGTCAAAGCCTATTCCATATTTTAATTTTTTTTTATTTACAACATCAGATTTTATTGTAACTTTAGAATTATTTATCTCACCATTAATAAATTTTACTTTTTTATTTGCTTCAATGAATAAATTTGAATCATCTGTTATTTTGGAAGTTGTTTTTTTTTGAAGATTTAAGAGTTCTTTATAATCAAAAGCTTGGGGAGTTTGAGTTAAATAAACTTTATTTCTATCAATGTTTTTAAATTTATTTCTTTCTTTAAACTTAACTGAATTATTTGTTTTAAGAGCTGGCACAACACATTTGTTTTCTTTTAACTCTTTAAACAAATTAGAAATTAACTTTAGTGAAAAATCAGGTCTTGCAGCATCATGAATAAAGACTTTTGAGAATTTATAATTTTTTATACTTTTTAAAGCTTTTAAAGATGATTCAGAACGATTTTTTCCACCAGTTATAATTTTTATGTTTTTTAAATCTTTTTTTTTAAAAAATTTTTTATGTTTTTTATTAATTACTAGCACAATTTTTTTGAAATAATTTGATTCTCTTGCCTTAATTATCGAATGTAAAAATAGTGGTTTTCCCTTATATAAATAGTATGGTTTTGGAGTTTTAGATTTAAATCTTTTACTTTCGCCAGCAGCAAGTATTATAAAACAATTATTCATGTATTTATTTTTGAACATTTTTATATAGTTTTAATTTATGTTAACTTTCCTAAAGCGAAATATATTTATTACAATACTTTTTTTATCAACTTTATCGTTAGGTTTTATTATATTTTTAACATTTATTGGAAAAAGTTTTTTAGAAATTAATGATACAAATTTTCAAATACTTTTAGTTTTTACTATTATTCTACTTTTATTATTATTTGGATTTATATATGTGGATATAAAAAATTCTTTTAAGGGCAATATTAATATAAAAGGATACATAGCAAATAAAAAATATATATTTTTCTTCTCTTTATTTACACTTATACCATCTTTGCTTATATCGATTTTTTCTTTGTTTATATTTTCATTTGCTCTTGAAAAATATTTTGATAATAAAATTACTACAGCTGTTAATAATTCGTATGAAATTGCTAAAAATTATGTTGTTGAAAAAAGAAATAAGATTGAATCTGATATAATCTTAATTGCATATGATTTAAGTAAGTTGTCAAACTTGTTAATCGAAAATCCGGTAAATTTTAAAAAATATTTAAACACACAGCGTTTAATTAGAAATATTGATGAATTACATTTAATTAATAATGAAGGCAATTTAATAATATCATCTTCTAAAGATAATTATATTCCTATTGAAAAAAAAGCTCTCAATATGGTTTTGAATGATGATAGACCTTTAAAGATAATTAATGCCTATGAAAATAAATCTGCAGCAATTATCAAACTAAAAAATTTTAATGAAACTTATCTATATGTTGTTAGATTTTTAGATGAAAATATTTCTAAATATTTAACTGAGTCTGAGGAAGCAATTAATTTTTATTATATAGTGGAGAGCCAAAGATTAGGAATTAAAATATCTTTTGCTTTAATTTATGTTGTTATAGTTTCGCTATTACTATTTTTATCAATTACTATTGCTATTAAATTTTCTTCTAGATTTTTTATTTCTATAAACAATCTTATTTCTGCTTCAAATGAAATAGGACGTGGAAATTTAGATACAAAAGTTCCAGAATTAAAAGCAGACAAAGAAATTGAAGTTTTGAATAAAAACTTTAATTCTATGATCGATCAACTTAAAACACAGCAAGCTAAACTTATAATTTCCGAAAGACATGAAGCCTGGGAACATGTTGCAAGAAAACTTGCACATGAAATTAAAAACCCCCTAACACCAATACAACTAACCATTGATAATTTGAAATCCAAGTATCATAAATATATTGCTGAAGATGATAAAGATAAGTATGAAAATAGTTTAAAAACTATACTAAATCAAATTAAACAAATTGAAAATTTAGTTAATGAATTTTCTGATTTTGCTAGAATGTCTAAACCATTATTTAGAGAAAATGATTTACTTCAATTGATTAAGTCTAATTTGTTATTATTAAAAAAAATTGATGAAAGTATAAATATTAATTTTAAGGATAATGGTTTATCAAAAATAATTTTACTTAGCGATTATGAGCAAATAAGTAGAGCGTTTTTTAATCTCATAAAAAACTCAATAGAAAGTATTCAAGAAAAAGCCATTAAATCAAAGGATTTTAACAAAAAAATTGATATAGAAATTAATAAAATTAATGACTATATAGACATTATTATAATTGATAATGGACTTGGATTTGCAAGTCAAAACACAAAAGATATTATTAAACCATATTATACTACAAAACAAAAAGGATCAGGATTAGGGTTATCAATTGTGAATAAAATAATTAATGATCATAATGGATCAATTGAATTTAAAACAATACAATTTGGAGCAAAGGTAGAAATAATACTACCTATTAAAAATGTCAGCTGAAATTCTTATTATTGATGATAATTCGGATATAAGATTAATATTAAATGAATTAATTACTGAAGCTGGATACAAAACTCGACTAGCTGCAAATTATAATCAAGCTTTAACCGAAATAGATAAAAAATTACCAGATGTTGCAATCATAGATGTCAAATTGGATAAAGGAGACAATGATGGAATTGAATTATTATTACACATAAAAAATAAGAATATAGACATACCAGTTATAATTATTTCAGGCCACGCTAATATTGATATGGCTGTTAATTCACTTAAATCAGGTGCTTTTGAATTTATTCAAAAACCGTTTGATAAGAATAGATTGATAAATTTTATTAAAAGAGCAGTTGAAAATTATAATTTAAAAAACGAAAATAAAAATTTACATAATCAACTGTTTCATACATTTGACATTATAGGAGTGAGTGAAAATATTACTTCTATCAAAGAACAAATTCAAAAACTTTCAAACTCTGAAAGCAGGGTGTTTATTTCAGGACCAACTGGAGTCGGTAAAGAATTAATTGCAAGAAAAATTTATAAAAATTCAAAAAGGTCAAACGGCCCATTTATAATTTTAAATGGTGCAATTTTAGATATTAAATCATATGAAAGAGAACTTTTTGGAGAAGAAAAAAAAGATGGTTCTATATCTTATGGCGCATTAGAAAAAGCATCTAGCGGCATATTATTAATTGATGAAATTGCAGAAATACCTTTAGAAACACAATCTAAAATTTTAAGAATTTTAACTGATCAAAAATTTAAAAGAATTAATGGAACACATGATATTAATGTAGATGTAAGACTTATATCTACAACAAGCAAAGATATTAAAAAAGAAATTAAAGATGGAAATTTTAGAGAAGATTTGTTCCATAGACTTAACGTATTTAATATTAATTTAGCTCCACTAAACAAAAGAGTTGAAGATATTCCTTTACTAATTGACTATTTTGTAGAAAATATTTGTAAAAATTATAATATTAAACCTTTTTCAATCAAAAATAATAATTATCTATTAAATTATAATTGGCCTGGAAATGTTAGAGAACTTAGAAATTTAGTTGAAAGAGTCTCAATTTTAACTCAAGGAGAAAATGAAGAAAGAGTTTTAAATATTATTAAAGAGTCTTTATCTCAAAATAACGAAGAAGCTTTTTCTATAAATGAAACCCTTTTGTTTCCACTAAGGGAAGCTAGAGAAAATTTTGAAAAAGAATATTTAACAACACAATTAAAGAAATTTGGAGGGAATATCTCTAAAACTGCCAAATTTGTTGGTATGGAAAGATCAGCATTGCATAGAAAATTAAAATTACTTGGAGTTAAAGATTTAAATTAAATGAATATAATTATCTGTGGTGCTGGTAGAGTAGGCTTTACCATTGCAAAGTTATTAACTGAACAAAATCATTCTATAACTGTAGTAGATCAATCTAGTGAAGATATTAAAAAAATAAATGATTCTTTAGATGTTAAAGCAATAGTTGGAAAAGCTACTTTGCCTAGTGTACTTGAAAATGCAAACACTAAAGAAGCTGATATGATCATTGCTGTAACAAAAAATGATGAAATAAATATGTTGATCTGTCAAATTGCTTATTCAATCTTTAAGGTGCCAAAAAAAATTGCAAGAATAAGATCGCAAGATTATTTAAATCCTAAATTTTCAAAATTATATAATAAAGAAAATTTGCCAATTGATGTAATAATTTCACCAGAAGTAGAGATTGCAAAATCAATCCAAAGAAAGTTAGAATCACCAGGTGCTCTTGACAATGTACCTTTTGCAGAAAACAAAATTAGACTTTTGGAAATATTAATTGAAGAAAATTGTCCAATAGCAAATATTAAGCTTAATGAATTAACAAAAAAATTTCCCAAATTAAATGCTAATATTTTAGGTGTTGTTAGGGATGAAAAATTTATTTTTCTTAAAAAAAACGATCTAATGAAAGTAAACGATAAAGCATATTTAACAATTAATTCAATACAGATGAAAGAAACTCTCAATGCATTTGGTCATGATGAGAAAATTTCAAGTAATATACTTATTATAGGAGGAGGCGATGTAGGCTTTAACCTCGCAAAAAACATCGAGCAATCTTTTGAAGATGCGAGACTTAAGATTATAGAAAAAGATAAAGAAAGAGCAGAATTTATTGCAAATGAACTCAACAACACAATTGTGATTAATGGAAATGGATTAGATGAGGATATATTAGCAGAAGTTAATCTTGAAGATGTAGAGACAGTAATAGCCATTACAGGCGATGATGAGGATAACCTTATGGCCAGTGTTTTAGTTGAAAAATTTTCTAAAGATAAAAGAACTATGGCTCTTATAAACAAACCAAACTATTCATTATTGCAATCTTCATTAAAAATTGATGATTTAATTGATCCAAGAATGACAACAGTTTCAAGTATACTTAAACATGTGCACAAAGGCTCAATAGAAACAGCTTATACAATATTAAACGGTGAGTATGAGGTTATAGAAGCTGAAATAATAGAAACGTCTGAATTAATAAATAAAGAGTTAAAAAATAGTAATTTACCAGATGAAATAAGAATAGGAGCTGTGCTTAGAAAAAATGAAATTATAATTCCAAGATCAAATTTTGTATTTAAAAATGAAGATATAGTAGTTTTTTTAGCAAAAAGGGATCAATTATCAATTGTTGAAAATATGTTTCGACTAAGCTCTGTTTAAAATATTAATGAACATATTTAGCTTAACTTATCTAGGGTTATTTTTATTATTATTATCAGTACTTTCTTTTTTTAATATAATTTATTCTTATTATTTTAATTTATATCTAAACATAGATGCATATATATATACGCTAATAACTTCTTTGTTTTTAGCATTTACATTTCTTATTAAAAAAAAAGTTAATGAAAAAATATCTATTTATATAAAAATACTAACATTAATTATAGGTTATTTAATTTTACCATTAATTATTTCTATACCTTATTATTTAAGCATTTATAATATTTCATATTTAAATTGTTTTTTTGAGGCAGTTTCAGGGTTTACTTCCACAGGATTTACAATTTTTGAAAATATTAAACATATTGATGAAAGTTTAATTTTATGGAGATCATCTTCTCAATGGATAGGTGGTATATATTTTCTTTTCTCCATAATTCTTTTAATTGATATTTTTGATGATAATTTGAAAAAGTCATTAACTAATTATATTTCATTTAATTCAGCTGAAATATTTAAACAATCTTTAAAGATTTTAATATTATATTCAATTTTAACTTTATTTTTATTTATAGTTTTAAAATTAATTAATATAAGAACATTTGATTCATTTAATTTATCAATGACAATTATTTCATCAGGTGGTTTTCTACCTTTTAATAATATTGATTTAATTATTAATTCTGATCTTAAAAAGATTGTTTTTTCTATATTAATGCTTTTTTCTTTTTTTAGTTTATTTTTAACTTACAATTTCTTTTATCTTAGAAAAAAAAGTTTAAATTTTTTTGCTGAAGATATATATTTATTTATCTATCTAATCTTTTTAATTATT
>Ga0187833_10002993_pt1 | contig 17574 bp, 14 predicted proteins | sample ETNtaG_37_FD_167968 | JGI IMG/M metagenome (GOLD analysis project Ga0187833, IMG submission 167968) | Marine microbial and viral communities from oxygen minimum zone, Eastern Pacific Ocean - ETNP2014_SV_400_PacBio MetaG (Illumina Assembly) | ecosystem: Environmental > Aquatic > Marine > Hypoxic...
CAGAAACTATTAGAGCCTCTGATGGAAGATCATCATGCCCGCATGTCGCCTGATCCTTGTCTACTTTTAACGTTTTTGCTGCCGGTACATCACCTGCAATTTTTACAGTACCCGTTATTGTTCCACCATTAGACACATCACCTTCCTCATATGCAGCAAATATATTCCTTGAATTACCAAAAAACAAAACCAGCGAAAGTATAGCTATAGCCAAAAAACATATATTGTAACGATCTGTAAATTTCTTCATTTCTAACGCCTCCCTGTATTTATGTTAAATTTCTATTTGTTGTTAAAAAATCAATTTGTTTTAATAAATAATATAAGCAATTTAATTCTATCTACCTTAACTTTGCATTTTTGACTTGAGCGCAAGTCAGCAAAGCCATACCTTATAACAAATAAATTTGAATATTTCAAATATAATTTGCCTTTATCTTAAAAAATCTTTAATTCAGTAATCAAGGAATAACTATTCTTCCTCTTCCGACTCCGACTCATCTGCTTGTTGTTTAAGCATTTCCTCCGGAAGATTCATCAGTAAGTCCTTTAATGCCACAGCCTGTTCCTCAGGAGTCCCGGGGAAAATATCTTGAAATACACCTTCCCTGAAAAATTTAGGCATCTTCGTACCAGGCTGTATCAACTGAGGGTCCATCAACCAGTTCACTATCCAATCAGGTTTTAATCTATTTCTCGCCTTAGATAGATCGGGAGCCCAATCTGCAGGCTCACCTTCAGGCGTTATATCACCTCTAACATGGCAGGATGCACAGTTTACATTTTTAGACTTAAATAAATGTTCGGCCATAGTTAAGTATCCAGGTTTTTCCTCTTCCTTTTCCTCCAAATATTTTTCTTTGGTTTCAACTATATATTCGTATGGATATTCCTCCTTTTCTAAAGCGGCAAAATACCTGGCTAATACCGTAGCTTCATCTTCAGTCATTTTAAAAGTAGGCATACGAACATCGAGCCATGGTCTCAAGGCTACAGGTTCTTCGAGAAAGTCAAAAAGCCACGCACCCTGAACCTTCTTACCTTCTCCATATAAAACAGGAGGAGTAAACACCTTGGCCTCTTCAGCAACTCTTCCTTCCACCTCTACATGATAATCTATAATAAACTCACCAATATCTCCACCTTCCGACCTGGACATACTCTTTATATCTTCATTTGCTATCTGCACAGTTTCACCAGCCTTTCGTCCCAGTCCTTCATTATCCTCCCATAACTGAAAATAGAGGTTTTCCTCCTCCTCAAGCTTAACCATTCCTTTTGCTGCTACCCCATCTTTCAGATGTAATGTATCTATACTGAACTGATGACACCCCATGCAATTAAATTTATCAATTACTCTTTTACCCTCTACCAAAGACTTTTTTTCACCTTCTAATTTGGCGATATAACTCTCCGGCAGCTCCCCTTCTCTCATTCCCGTCAGCAGTATTAATAACGTCTGTATTTCATCTTTGGTTAGATCGAAATTAGGCATCCTTAATTTATCTTCCGGCCTCTTATATCTTCCTTTATCAAACTGTCTTGGATCCGTTAATTTTGCCCTTAACCACGCACGCCTTGCCTCTCCAATATTCTCATGTGAACTTTTAAGTCCAACTCCGTGAAGTAACTCTTTCTCTAACAAACCAAAATCAAACAAATGTATATGCTTGGAGCCTATCTCGGAAAGCTCCACGCCTATCTTGGTTTTTTCTTCCATACCCTGTATCTTATGGCAACCAAAGCATCCATACCTGTTTATCAAATCCTTTCCCCTGCTGGCAGCTTTCTCATCTGCCAACCACTCTTCACTTGATAAAACTTCAATATACCCACTTTTCAAACTCATCAGAAATGCGGCGACATACTTTGCATCTTCCTCATCAAGCCTTAAATCAGGCATCCTCGTCCTGGGCTGGTGCTTTTTGGGTTCCAATAACCAGCTGACCAGGTATTCATAGTTAATCTTTTCGCCAATCCTGGCAAGATTCGGACCATGAATTTTTCCATCTTCCTCCACATCGCTATGGCATGCCAAACATCCTATACTCTCGAATACAAACGCACCTTCTCCTACAGTTTCTTCGTCAAATTCTTCCGGCTCACCGGGTTCAAATCCTTCAGAATTCTGCCAGAGATAGGACGTTATAGCCATAGCATCATCCTCGCTCAACTTAAAATCGGGCATCCTTGTACTTGTCCTGAAATCCTTAGGCCCCTGCAGCCACGAAACCAACCATCCCGGACCAACCTTACTGCTTATCTCGATTAAATCAGGCCCTATCATCCTGTTTTTATCTTTATCAAATCCTTCAATCGGATGGCAACCATAACAACCCAACTCTTCAACCAACTTTATTGCCTCCCAAATCTCTTCGCCACCTACCAATTCCTCACCCTTATCATGACATTTTACACATGAAGATTGCGCCATCTTACCTTTATGCATAGGCTCCAACCAGTACTCCACCTCTCCATGAGCCTTTTTCGGGCTTGTGGTTGCCCTTGCCTGTCCCTCATGACACAACGCACAACCATACCGCTCCGGCGGATGTTTACCAAGATACACTTCCCTCCTCGGATGGCGTGCATAAGGCTGCTCCTCGGAAACACCCTCTCTCTTGTCTATACCAACGTGGCAAGACATGCACCTGTCTACCTCATTCAACTCCTCAAGATGCACCTGGTATACCTGCAACCCCGGACGCCTTGACTCTAATTTCGCCATGGCTTCTTTATATTGAAACATCTTGCTGGAATGTAACTCCAACTCTTTTGTGTACTTTGTAATATTACTCTTAAATCCGTCCAACTTCCTTTGCAACTTCGCTCTCTTCTCCTCGATGCGCTTTATCTTTTCAGCTAAATTCTTGCTCTTGTCATCCAGTTCTAATATAGTTCTCTTCGACTCCTCTTTAATGCTATCACGGAGCAGGTATTTGTGTTTGCCATACAGGTATTCTTCCTCCAACATTTTATTACGTATGACTATTGATTCAAATCTTAATGGCGCCAATACATTCTTATCCAAAGCACGCAATTCATTTGAAGTTTTCTTATATTCGCGTTTTATCTTCGGATTTTCAAACTCCTTCTTTGCCTTATCTAGTTTTTGTTCGGCCGCTTTGTACAGGTCCTGTTCATCTTGTTGGCCAAATGCCAATACAGCCTCGTCATATTTCTTTTCTGCATTCTCATATTCCAACTCATAAAAACGAGCCTGATAATCCTTCCATGGCCTTTTGCCTACAATTTCACTCCATAATGCCCACACGTTTGTAGCCGCAAGAATAAAACTTAAAAATACGAACAAGCCAATATATGACTTTTCTTCCTCTTTCTTCATAATAAAGAAGCCCTCAACCTAACGGAATAATGAACCGATATAATGTAATAAATATATGCGCTTTGGATTTTACTAATTATGTAAAAATAACCTTTAATTTTTCACGTTATCTGTATTCAAATGTTTAAATGTGCAATCAGAAACTTAAAATACAATTTTGGCTCAGTAACACGCCTTCATAGATCACTACCAAGCAGATTGAAGTGTAATAAACTGTAATATTTTCGCAACTATAATGCCAAAATTGGAAAGGTATCAAAATCATCATCCTGTTTTCTGTAAGTATAGCTATACAAATAGATATAAATATTATCAACTAATAATTTATTTGTAATTTAGCCCTTATAAATTTCACATTTGACAAAATGTCAATTGTAACTTTGCCACTCAAAATTTTTGAAGACACAATGTCAAAAGGCAAAATAAGACAATTTTGTATAAATAACATATACACTGCACCATCTTAGGAAACATGGCTCAGTATGTGTAATCTAATGTTGGATTTCTTATATGATAAACAATTTATGTACACTTTATCAAAGAACCTCTCTTACTACAATATTCACTTGCAATTAAGTAAAACTTGATTTATCATATTTATTTATTTTCTTTAAAATGAAATCCATACCTCACGTAATTTCCTGGAATCTCACGAAAGCATGTAATTTATTTTGCTCTCATTGTTACCTGCCAACAAACAACTTTCAACAACTCGACCCATCTAATGAGTTCATCAGGGAAGGCACAAACCCGTCAGAAAAAATTCTAAACCATAGTACCCCCAAATTTGACCAGGTACAATGTGCAACACAAGACACTGGCGATGAATTGGATACTGCCGCCGCACTTAAGGTAATAGACGAGATTGCAGAACTTAATCCAAATATAATCCTGATTCTAACCGGCGGTGAACCGCTTTTACGAAAAGATATCTTTGATTTATCCCGTCATGCATCGCGGAAAGGGATGATGGTGCTTCTCGGCACCAACGCCTGCCTTATTAATGACGATGTTGCTAAGAAACTAAAAGACAATGGTTTCTCAGGTATAGGCATAAGCCTTGACTCTACGCACCCTGATGTTCACGACTCAATCAGAGGCATGAGGGGTTCATGGGAGAGTACGATCGAAGGAATGAAGGCATGTAAAAGACAAGGGTTGGAGATACAGATACAAACCACAGTATTCAAAAAAAACTATGATGAGATTCCGGAATTGGTTGCATTTGCGAATGATATGGGAGCAAGGGTCTTTAATCTTTTCTTCCTCGTCTGCACAGGAAGAGGCCAGGATATAACCGATATCACCTCAAAACAGTATGAAGACGCACTTAAGCAAATTTACAAACTCCATAATCAGTACGAGGGAACGATGCTGGTCAGCGCAAAGTGTGCGCCACATTATAGAAGGATAGCTTATGAGATAAATCCCGAGTCGGCACTGGTAAAATACTATTCAGGTGGGTGCCCGGCAGGAACCAATTATTGCAGGATCACACCGGAAGGCAACGTTACACCATGCCCATACATGGATACATCCTGTGGAAATTTACTGGAAAAAAGTTTTGCCGAAATCTGGAACAATTCAAGTATATTAAATGAATTAAGGGATGCAGAGCTCAAAGGCCGGTGCGGAGAATGTGAGTTTGAGTCAATGTGCAAGGGTTGCCGTGCAAGGGCTTTAGTTACAACAGGCGATCAAATGGCCGAGGACTCATGGTGTGATTATGAACCCGGAAAATATGGAGGGGAAAAACTGACTTTCAAGGAAGAAAACACATTTGGTTTAGAAAAAGAGTTTGAGCTTTCATGGAGTGAAGATGCAAAGAAAAGGCTGAACAAAGTACCTTCCTTTGGAAAGGGAATGGTAATAAAAAGAGTAGAACAATATGCTAGAGAAAAAAGATATTCTGAGATTACACCCGAAATAATGAAGGAAGCAAAGGAGAAAATGGCAGTAGATAAGAAGGCCATGTTTCCATTTATGAATCTGCTTAAAAAGAAAGCTGCTAAAAACGGAAAGATTGAGTGGGAGACCGAGGCGCTGGAACGGGTGAAAAACGCCCCAGATTTTGTAAGACCGGGAATTTATAAACTGATGGAGAAGCGGGCAAAGGAAAAAGGCTACAAAGTAATAACTTCAGCGTTCCTGTCGGAGACAAGAGATGAGTCTATGCAGTTTGCATCCAGGAGGATGAATAAGCTGGGGTTTGACGAACTCGATATGGGTGCATTTGATACCGCAAAGGCAAAAACAAAGAACAAAAAGAAAAAAGAGGTTATTGATAATATCAAAGATTTTCTCGCTAAAAGAAATGTTAAAAACACAGAAATTATTGAGAAGTTCCAGAAATACCTGTCAACAGAAATAGAAGAGACGAATAAGATTAAAAAGCGGGGAAGGTAAAAGGACTTAAGAATACACGAATTGGATGTCACAAAAAACTTATTCTATTTAATGCATGCGTGGCTTATATATTAAACCAGGGAGTTACCCATATATATTTTAAGTGAAATACTAATTTTAAAACCATCTTGATCGGTAACCCAAACATAGACAGGAACAAAAATGCCACTATCGAATATCTTATGATCCCTAATTTCTCAAGCATCTGACTATTCTTCATTTTCATAAGAATATATGGCACCGTCATACCCAGGAAGAAATAAATACTAACAAGACCTCCACCAATGATAAAACCCAGCAGGGATTTTGAATCTATACCAATAAACTGCGTTAAATCGTAATTAGTATCGGCTACTATTCTGTGAGAGTCCCACTCCTTCCATGGCCAAAACCACAACCAGCCGGGACCACGCATAAATACTCCTACTATTATCAATAAGATCCAGAGGACATGAAAACCAAAGCAAAACGTCAATATCGCAAACTTTCTCTCCTTGAATGTATAATAACCATTGCCCTTAGGATTCATGTCAACGTAAGGAATGACCATTAATCCCATTACTATCAACGAAGGAAACACTACCCCTGCTATCCATGGATCAAAATATACAAGCATCTCCTGTAGCCCAAGGAAATACCATGGCGCCTTTGCCGGGTTAGGTGTGAGGGAAGGGTCTGAAGGTTCCTCTAATGGTGCATCAAGTGCAATTGACCAGATCATTAAGCCTATCATCACAATTATCGCCGCAAGAAACTCCTTCCTCAGCAAGTAAGGCCAGGTTTGAAGTTCATCCTCGGACACCTGTGAATCCTTCTCCTTAGCCAGCGATTCTCCCTTGACAAATGCCAGTGCACGATATCTTCCCTGAACTGTCTCTTTCTTATCAGGCATTTCACATTCCCTTCACAAAATTACTAAAAGTTTGTTACAATCCTAAAACTAACACAATTTATGCTGTAGCTTCAGCATAAGAAAACCTCTGCATCTTTATTGCATCCACGGGACACCGCTTTACGCAAAGGCCGCATCTTATACACTTCTCTTCATTTATGGCCATCACTGCATCCCAATCACCAGGCACTGCCCCACCGAGCATACCTTCCGCTTCTATCTTATCCCGGGAAACCATCATAATACAATTGTGAGGGCAAACATCTATACACCCTCCGCAAAGGACACATTTGTCAGCATCTATAAATATATTGTAGTGACAGAGCAAGCACCTGTCGGCCTCTTTAGCGGCACTCTCCTTTGAAAAGCCGAGCTCAACCTCCTTTTCTATTTCCCATCTTTCACCCATTTCAACCGAATCCTGCTCCTGACGCGGAATGGTATCATAACCAGAAACCTTTCTCATCGGATTTTTATCCATAAAGTTATAGTCATACTTTCTTTCCTTGCCACTACTCAAATATTTATCTATGGCCCTTGCAGCCTTTCTGCCATCACCTATTACTTCAATAGCGTTTCTAGGCCCTGTTATGAAATCTCCTCCTGCAAAAACACCCGCCCTGCTTGTTATAAAACTCTCAGGATCTACTATAACCGTACCCCACCTTGTAAATTCAACACCTGATCTCTCAGACACAAAACCGGCATCCGGAGCCTGGCCTATTGCTGCAATCACCATATCTACAGGCAACGTAAATTCACTGCCGGGGATAGGCTCCGGCCTTCTTCTGCCGCTCGCATCCGGTTCACCCAGTTTATTCTTTATACATTCTATAGCCTTTACATTTGAACCTACATCTCCCAATATCTTTATTGGTGATGTCAAATAAAGTATTTTTATCGCCTCTTCCTCTGCCATGCTTACTTCAAGTTCACCTGCCGGCATCTCTTTCAGCGTTCTTCGATATATAATAAAGACCTCCTTGGCACCCAACCTTAAGGATGATCTTGCACAATCTATTGCAGTAAACCCTCCTCCTACTACCGCAACTCTCGATGGCACCTTCTTCTGATTTCCAAGGTTAATATCCTTCATATACGTAATACCGTGTAGAACTCCTTTAAGGTCTTCTTCTCCCTGTATATCTAATGCTACCGATTTATGTGCGCCTGCTGCTATGTATACGGCATCGTGTTTCTCTGCCAATGCATCAAACTCTTCTGAACTGTTTACAGGACTATTCAGTTTAAGCTCTATTCCAAGTTCCTTAACCCAATTAACTGCATCCTCAATCTTATTCCATGGTAACCTGTAAGGGGGGATACCTACACTTAACATACCCCCTGCCATAGGAAGCGCCTCAAAGATGGTAACATCGTGTCCCATAATAGCCAAATCGTTACCGGCAGCAAGTCCGGAAGGGCCGGCACCTATTATGGCTACCTTCTTTCCTGTACTTTCTTTTGCGATCGAACTTCTTAAAGGAGATTTTTTGTCTGCAAAATCTGCCGCCGCCCTCTTAAGCGAACAAATTGATACCGGTTCATCAATTTTGCCCCTGCGGCAGGCACTCTCACATGGATGGGTACATACCCTGCCGAGTATGTGAGGGAACAAGTTTGCCATATGGTTTAAACCCAATGCACCATCATAATCCCCCTCCTGGATCCTCTCTATATAGCTTGAAGCAGGAGTATTAACAGGACAGGCACTCTGGCAACTTATGTTCTCCCTGAACCAACTTTCATCAGCATGAACGATCTTATAATCCACTAAATCATTCCTCTATAATTCAAATATTATAATTAATCTTTTCCTTCTTCACTAAGCCGGTCATTCTGAAATGCCTGGCTAAATGATAACCACGTAAAGAAAATCAACAGGACTATCAAACCAACTATCGGTATATTGTCAGGTTTGCTTATTATGTGCCAAAGGTTTTCCACTTTTCTTCTCCTTCTATATTATTACACTTCAAACTTGATCACTCTACAGTTTACCCGAAATGCCTCCGTCCTTACGTATTCTCCAGAAATGCACTATTAAAAATGCGCTTACTATCAGAGGCAAACCTATGCAGTGCCATATATATGCCCTTAAGAGTGCATTACCACCAACCATCGAACCACCCAATAGTGCAAACCTTACGTCATTATAAGCAGTCATACCAAGTAACTCACCAAAAGGACCCTCATGCCCCAGTCCTGGTGTAGCTCGAGCCATATTAGTACCTACTGTTACAGCCCAGAATCCCAACTGATCCCATGGAAGCAGGTAACCCGTAAAACTCAAAAGTAACGTAAAAACCAGAAGGACGACACCTATTCCCCAATTAAATTCTCTTGGAGGTTTATACGAACCTGTCATAAATACTCTGAACATATGAAACCACACGGTTATCACCATCAGATGAGCGCCCCACCTGTGAAGGTTTCTCAAAAGTAAGCCAAAAGGCACATGGTATTCCAACCCCTTCATATCCCAGTATGCATCTCTTACATTTGGATGATAGTAAAACATCAAAAAAACACCGGTGATTGTTAAAACAAGGAATGTAAAGAATGTGATACCGCCCATGCACCATGTAAATTTAAATAACAGAGCATGTCTTTTTACCTTGGCCGGATGCAGGTGGAGAAAGGCATTGCTTATTACGGTCTGCATCCTTGTTTTTGGTGTGTCCTCCAGGCCATGACGAAAGAACGAACGCCATACCTGAGAATTGAGAATCAAATTCTTGCCTACTTTGACTATACCGGCAATATCTTTTGCCTTTATCAGCGCTCGTATATCTCGTATATTTAACTTATCCTTTCCTTCTCTATTACTCAACTTCTCCCCACCCCCACCATTTCCCGTTTATACCAGAACAAGCAGGCTACGCCACTTGACGGGACATGGTAGATAAAGCTATACTGCAAAGAAATACTATATAATGGCAAAGTTTCGCTTCGCCGTTACCGAATGGCACAGCCCTTCGGTAACAAAGACAATTAACGACAACTACAAACATTCACTGCCAAATTGTACACATAGAAAGCTAAGAAAACAATTCACAGGCCGCCTTTGTCACGCTCAGCGAGGCTTGTCGTGACACACAGACAGGCATTTACACTGAAAGAAATGCACCTGATTTATCCCATTCACCACGTTCGCCCCTGAACCTTACGCTCTCATCAACCATAATCTGCCCATCATCTGTTATTGCCACTTTAAATCTCTCTAACGGCCTTGGGGCAGGTCCTTCGATATTTACACCGTCAGGGGTAAAACCACTCCCATGACATGGACATTTGAATTTCCCCTCGGATGCCAGCCAGTTAGGCGTACAACCCAAATGAGTACATTTAGCCTGGATCACATATATCTTATCAACCTCTCTAACTATCCATACTCTGAATTGTTTTTTAAACCTCTCGCTAACCCCCACAGAATACTCAAATGGAAAGCCTACCTTATACTTTGTAGGAGGCTCATAAAGTATACGCGGAAAAAAGAACCTGATTGACGCACCAACCGCTGTGGCCATGAATGCACCTATAAAACCCCAGCCTAGCAGATAAAGAGCCCTCCTTCGGTTTACAACCTTGGAGTCGGTAAGTGTTTTTTCTTCTGTTGCTATTTGGCCGTTCATATATTACTTTTTCTTCTTTAAATTAAAATCAACATTTGACGCTTTTCCTGATTCCACAGTTACGTCTTTAGTCACAGTTCTCAACTTCTCTTGCCATGCGCTCACCTTATAGGTACCAGGCGGCACGTTTTCTATCTTGAAAACACCATCTCTTCCGGTAACAGAAAAATAAGGATTATCCAAAACAACGATAAATGCAGACATCTCTGCATGAACATTACATAAGAGAGGTATATCACACACCTCGTCGAATGTAACGTGTTTTACAACACCAACATCATAAGTACCAAGGTTAAACTGCTTACAACACTCTGGAGGAGAAAAGACATTGTGACGCACCATATCACTGTTCGGAAAATCGAGTATTGTACCTTTTTGAACGGCTATAACATGTGGAACATAAGTCAAATTTAATTGATCCACAGTTCCATGCTCTTCCGGTGCTGGATAGTTGTTACCATTCACTTCTTCGATATAAACAACTACATCTTCAGGATGCCTGACTCTCTTACATTTTACGGCTCCCGTAATTGTGCCGCCATTATCTACTTTGACTTCAGTCCTGATCTCTTTTTTCAGCGACTTTAATGCTTCTGCTAATTTCTTCTGCGCCTCTATGGCCTGCTCTTCTGTAAGTGTTGTTGCCTCCTCCTGCGCTATTACAAGGTTAGGAACACAAAAAAACGATACAATCAACGCCGCCACAAAAAGATTCAAAAAAATTCTCATACTAAGCCTCTCCTTCCATCTACAAAAATAAAATATTAAAATAAAATCTATTTTAATAAGTATTTCCTTTTTCGCAAGTATAATGCCAAATTATCGGAGAGATCAGAACCATTATACCGCTTTCTGTAAGTGCCTGAAAATCAATAGAGTACATAAAATACAAATTTATCTTATACTGTTGCTTCCGGCCTAAAATTGTCAGCATTTGACAAAATGTCAATTGCCAAATGGCCAACTAAATCTTCTGTCGACACATTGTCACACAAAATTGATTGCAGCAATCAGGAAGCGAAAAGACATTATACTTTACCTGGCCACTATTAGAAAAATCAGGGTTTACTGGAAGTAACACCACTAAGGAAGACCTATGTGTCTGTTCTCATTGAAAGCACTCGACGGACTTTCAGTATAGTTAGATAAACCAGTATGCTGAAAATGGAAAGGCTTATCATTCCTAAAAGATACTCACCGATATAAAATGTTACTGACAGAATAAAGATCATATTTATAAAGTAAAATGCCGGCCCCATAAGGGCATTCCCGGCATATTCTGCAGACCACCCCATCTTCCTGTCTAACTTCTGGAAGCAGTATATAATTGCAAGCCCTACCAGAAACCATCCCAGGAAATTAGACAAAGGCACACCAAAGTATACGCCTTCTTCAGGATAGTAATATATTTGTCCGAGGAACCATTTAGAACCCATGAGGGACACAGGGTCTATTAACACATCCTGGAGTACAAAAAATATTGCAGAAAGAAAAAGTACCTTTTTAGAGTACCAGGGAGGATTTTGCAGTTCAAATCTCCACCCTTTCCTGGTGACAGGAGAAAACATTAACAGGGCGAGGGAATAGCTGAAATATCCCAGGAAAGAATATGAAATGGAGTCCATAAACGGGACATTTGAAATGAATAACTCTTTCCCATGTGTTTCACCGGTATAAAAGTAATAACCATAAGGCACTCCAATACGGGTAGAGCTATACTCAGAAATGAAGGCAATAACATAAGCCAGGATGGTAAAGACTATTATCCTCTTCATCCCAAGCTGTAAACCACCGGCAATGAAATACAATCCCAACCATACAAAGACATACGGTCTTAATAAGATAGTGGATATAAGTAATCCAAAGATTTCCATCTATATTTTTTTCATAATCCACAGCAGTTTGTCTTTTTCATTTTGTTTGGCATGAATCTCTTTCCATTTTGACTGAGGCAATATAACGCTCACATACAAACATATAAAGAAGAGAATCCCTTCTGTTATACATATTCCTAAAGGCATTCCAATATACTTCCCAAATGGAAACGTATTTTCTTAACAAAGCATCACAAATATTGTAAATAAGCTCAGGAAATATACATAAATATGATATGGCGGTCAAGCCTGTATTAACGTCTTAAATACTCACTTTTCAACCGACATTTTACCAACGTTTATTTTTTGCAACAAGAAAATATAGCAGAATTGCGGGGTGGGTAGATTATTAGTCTGTGTGTGTATGATCCGGATTACAGAGAAGCGATTAGACACAGGTTTTAAAGGAGATCTTTTTAATCCTTTTAACATCATCCCCCCGATTCCACTAATGGAAGTTACACGTTTGAACTCGAATTTGTGATCTTTAGCTTATATCAAAAGATATGTCCAACACCCTGACCGAGTGAGTTATTGCGCCAACCGAAATTCTGTCCACTCCGGCATCCGCATATTCTTCTACATTTTCAATGGTAATATTGCCTGAGGCTTCTGTTAATATAGCCCTGCCGTTTCCTGCATCACGACTATTTTCAAACTCCTTAACCATTTCTACGGCTTCTCTTATCTTTGATGGCTCCATATTGTCAAACAAGATTATGTCAACACCAGCATCCATCACTTCCCTGATCTGGCATAAATCTTCCACCTCGACTTCTATGAGTGTTCCATTTTTTATTTGCTCCCTGGCCTTTTTTACAAGCCTGCTGATAGTATCATTTTCTTTCTCTGTTCCCATCGCCTTTAGATGGTTATCCTTTATCAGAATCTGATCGTACAATCCCATACGATGATTTATCCCTCCTCCAGCCCTCACGGCATATTTTTCGAGGTAACGCCAACCCGGTGCGGTTTTACGCGTATCCATTATCTGTGTCCTATATCCCTTGATTCTTTCCGCAAACATGTTTGTGGAGGTCGCAATACCGGAAAGTCTCTGCAGGAAATTCAACACCATCCTTTCTGCCGACAACAATGATAAGGTTAAACCCTTAACACTGCCTAATATTGTACCTTTCCTGGCCATTGAACCGTCTTCAATATTTGAAGTGAAAATCAGATTCTCATCTATTTGTGACAGGACATACCCGGCAACCGGCAGACCTGCAACAATACCGGCTTCCTTCGCTACTAACATCCCTTCTGATTCGGAACCATCGGGAATGAATATCTTAGAGGTAATATCTCCGTCTCCGATATCTTCCTTAATAGCCAATTGAACGATGTCTCTTATTTTTTCAAGATCAAGCTCTACCTGCATGTTCTACCTCTGTCTCTGATTGCAATCTCAGCACCCTGTCACGTATCTCTGCTGCTTTTTCAAAGTTGAGATCGCTGGCTGCCTGAAGCATTTCTTCTTCAAGCTCTCTTATATATTCCTGAGTTACATATTCAGCTTCTTCTTCCTTAACCATCTCCATTACAATCTTTTTTGAAGCACTTTCATCTTCAATACTTTTTCTTATTCCCTTACGGATGGTCTGCGGTGTAATATTATTCTGTTTATTATGTTCAAGCTGAATCCTGCGCCTTCTCTCAGTTTCATCCATCGCCTTCTGCATAGACTGCGTAACCTCATCAGCATATAATATAACCTCTGCATTTACGTTTCTTGCAGTTCGTCCTATTGTTTGTATAAGAGATGTCTCAGAACGAAGGAATCCCTCCTTGTCAGCATCAAGTATTGCTACCAATGATACCTCCGGCAGATCAAGCCCTTCCCTCAACAGGTTTACGCCTACAACTACGTCAAACTTTCCAAGCCTTAGGTCTTTAAGTATCTCTACCCGCTCAATAGCGTTAAATTCTGAATGCAAATACATTCCTCTTAGGCCTTCTTCTTTTATGTATTCACTCAAATCTTCCGCAAGCCGCTTGGTCAGTGTAGTTACAAGTACACGTTCTTTCTTGTCGACCCTCTTCCTGATCTGTTGAAGCAGGTCTTTAACTTGAGTTTTAGCAGGCATTATCCTCACTATTGGATCAACAAGCCCTGTCGGCCTTATTATCTGCTCAACTACCTTACCATTGCGCTTGTCCATCTCATATTCCGATGGTGTTGCCGAAACAAATAACACCTGATCAACCATTGATTCCCATTCGTCAAAACGCAAGGGCCTGTTATCCAGCGCCGAAGGAAGCCTGAAACCATATTTCACGAGGGTTTCCTTCCGTGACCTGTCTCCCGCATACATACCGCGAATCTGAGGAACTGCTACATGAGACTCATCAACAATCATGAAGAAATCATCCGGAAAATAATCAATCAATGAGTATGGCCGATCCCCGGGCGCCCTCCCACTGATATGCCGGGAATAGTTTTCAATACCATGACAGTAACCTATCTCTGACAACATCTCCATGTCGTAACGTGTCCTTGCCTCCAGGCGCTGTGCCTCAAAATCTTTATTTTGAGAACGCAACTCCTTCAACCATGCATCTAACTCCCGTTCAATTGATTCGATAACGCTTTCTATCTTACCTTCCGGCATTACAAAATGCTTGGCAGGATAGATGGCGATCTCTTCCATCTCACCACCTAACCTGTCTCCGGTCAATGGGTCAATAATTGACAGCCTGTCAATCTCGTCCCCAAACAGTTCGATACGATAGGCAAATTTTTCATAAGCAGGAAACACATCGATCACATCACCTTGAACACGAAACACACCGCGTTCAAATTTAATGTCACTCCTCTCGTAAAGTATATTTACGAGTTTCAGGAGAAGTGTGTTTCGCTCTATCTCCTGCCCTTTTTTTATCTGCACATACATCTCCTGATACTCCTCCGGTGAGCCCAGACCGTAAATACATGAAACACTTGCCACTAATATCACATCCTTACGTGACATCAGGGCGCTTGTTGCCGCCAGGCGAAGGCGGTCTATCTCCTGGTTTATTGTCGCCTCTTTTTCAATATAAATATCCCTCTGCGGAATATAGGCCTCCGGCTGATAGTAATCATAATAACTGACAAAATAACCTACTGCATTTTCCGGAAAGAACTCCTTGAATTCACTGTAAAGCTGTGCGGCGAGAGTTTTGTTGTGGGACATCACGAGTGTTGGTTTGCCCAGGGCCTTTATGACGTTTGCCATGGTGAAGGTCTTTCCAGAACCTGTTACTCCCATGAGAGTCTGGAACTTTTCACCTGATTCAAAGGCCTTTGTTAATTTCTTTATCGCCTCGGGCTGATCACCCTGGGGTTCATATTCTGCTGATAATTTGAAGATAGACATCTTGTATAAATTAGCTTCGCTATGCAATTGAAGATTGAGGGATTCCCGCCTAACAGACCGGCGGGCAGGGAGTAATTAAAGAATTTCTGAATCCCTGAATTCCTTGATATCAATAAATTGTAGAATTCCAGATATATTAAATCAAAGTTAATTCGTGCCTTTTGCTTGTCCTCGGCGCCGTTTGTCCGGGGAAAATTCGTGTCTAACTGCCTTTAAAAAGCTTCGTCTCTTTATATTTAATAATTCCCTCGTCAATTAATACCTTAGCTACTGATGCAATAGGTACTGCAAGCAAAAGCCCCAGAAACCCTAATACCTGGCCACAAATCAGGATTGCCAGTATGATTGCAACCGGGTTCAACCCGAGTTTTGTGCCCACAACCTTCGGTGTAATCAGTGTTCCTTCAAGGAACTGTCCAATACCAAAAACGAGCCCGACAAAAAGCAAATGTGTCACATCCTGGAATTGAATAAAGGCCAGGATTAATGCAGGCACCAGTCCAAACCCTATACCAACATAAGGTATCATATTCCCAAACCCGCCTGCGAGAGCCAGCAGAAAGGACATTGGAACCCCTATGGCCGTAAGCCCTATACCATAAATAATAGACAGAATGGCACAAACCGTAATCTGGCCCCTGAAGAATGCCTTGAGATTTTCGTCTATCCTGGAAAAAATACCTGATATCTTATCTTCCTTTGCAGACGGTAATAATCCCTTGCTCTTAGAAATGATTACATCAAAATCCTTCAAAAAATAGACAGTAACAATACCGAAAATAATAATATTTACGATTACTCCAAAGAAACCAAATGTGCTGTAAAATATGTCCTTTACAGCCCCCAGTACCACATTCATTACCTGTGGCACATGTTTCCGCAGGTCACGTATAGGTTGTGGAACCTTGAATTTTTCATCTGCTGCACTCCCGGCAACAGAGGTTTTTCCTTCTTTGTTTTCCAGTTGCAGTTTGTCTGTATTCCCTTTTCCGTCCGCTTTATTTTCCAGTTGTGATTTCAGAAACGCTCCAAGCTCCGTCCCCTTGAATTTATCAACTACACCTAGAACCTGTTCCTGATACTTTGGATACTGACTCTTCAGCATAGTCCCTACTCGCTGGATACCATTAACAGTTTTAGGTACCGTATACGTTAACAGCCCTCCCGCAATCAGGAATACCATGGTTAAAAGTATGGCTATCGCCAGACCGCGCGGTACACACTTTTTTGAAAATATAAGTTTTCTATCTGATATAAAATCCACTACGGGATCAAAGATATATGCAATGGTAAAGGCAAGAAAAAGCGATATCAGGATACCCTTCAGAAAATAACACAATGCGAAGAATAGAGCAAGTGCACAGAAAATGGACAATGTCCTTATCCATACATTTTCAAATATTTTCTGTTTTTCCATAAATTAATCCCTTTCATTCCGCCTGAGTAAAATCATTAATAAAGACGAGATTCTTAATTTTTTTTACGGTTTCTGTCCCTATACCACTAACCTCACGTAATTGTTCTATAGTTTTAAATTTACCGGCCTCTTTTCGATATTCAACAATTGCCCTGGCCTTCTTCTCGCCTATCCCCGGCAGGATTATAAATTCGTACCATTCCGCCCTGTTCAAGTCAATCTTTAATTTTATCGATTCCGGATCACTATCTACAACTTCAGTTTCCGGAAGCCACCAATGCTGGTCTAGTGCATACTTGATCCCTGTTCCGATTAAGATTGTCGTTACGAGGAAGAATACAGCAAGTGATTCCTTTCTTGAAAATTCAAAAATCTTCAATGGCCCCGGCAGTTCTGGCATCTCGTTAATAAGTGTATAAAATGATATGGTTTAACGTATTTAAAAGGTATAAGGAAATTTTAGTTACTTAAAATCTATGGTCAAGCAAATTCCACAATTCCTGAATTCCTTAATCCCTCAATTCCTGAATTGCAGTCGTAATCTTTTACCTTGAACAACTTCAGGGTGTATTGTAGAATTTTTGATTATGATCGCAGACAAACTCAAACCTTCTGAGATTAAGACGGAAAACGAGCCTGACAAAC
>Ga0187833_10002997_pt1 | contig 17551 bp, 17 predicted proteins | sample ETNtaG_37_FD_167968 | JGI IMG/M metagenome (GOLD analysis project Ga0187833, IMG submission 167968) | Marine microbial and viral communities from oxygen minimum zone, Eastern Pacific Ocean - ETNP2014_SV_400_PacBio MetaG (Illumina Assembly) | ecosystem: Environmental > Aquatic > Marine > Hypoxic...
CTTACAACTTTCAGGGTCTTAGAGAAAAAGGTCTAAAACTATTAGCAAAAGCAAGAAAAAAAACAGGACTCAAGATTGTAACGGAGGTCCTTGATCCAAGAGATGTAAAATTAGTAAGCAGATATACTGACATTTTACAGATAGGAACAAGAAATATGCAGAATTACCCTTTATTGAGGGAAGCGGGAAAAACAAAGATGCCTGTTTTATTAAAAAGAGGTATGTGGGCAAATTACAAAGAATTATTGTTAGCAGCAGAATATATAATGTCGCAAGGCAATAGGGAAGTTATACTTTGCGAAAGAGGTGTAAGGACATTTGAAAACTACACAAGAAACACACTTGACATAAGTGCAGTGCCTGCATTAAAAGAGCAAACACACCTTCCGGTTATAGTTGACCCAAGCCATGGCACTGGCAAAAAAAGCTTAGTAGCTGCAATGTCAAAAGCATCAATAGCAGCAGGCGCAGATGGCCTAATCATAGAGACCCACAATAATCCTGAAAAAGCAGTAGTAGATGCAGACCAAACAATAAGCACAGAAGAATTTTCAAGATTAATGAAAGAGCTAAGTGCAATAGCAAAAGCCGTTGATAGAAGATTATGAAGAACAAAGAAAATGATAAAAGTCCATTTAAACCTTAAAAAGACAAGGGACAATTCCTATGACATCTTAATAGGTAGGAATCTATTGAACATTATTGTTGGTGACCTAAAAAGAAAAAAGATTGCAAACAGATATGTAATCATAACTGATAAAATTGTAGAAAGATTATTCGGAAGAAATCTGCTTAGACAATTAAAGGGCAAGGGAATTAAAGCAGATTTAATATCATTCAATGCAGGAGAACAAAACAAAAATATCAGAACATTCAATGAACTTATAGAAAAAGTCCATTCCCTTGGCCTGGATAGAAGCTCTGCTGTTATTGCCTTAGGTGGCGGAGTTGTAGGAGATATTGCTGGTCTTGTAGCAGCTACATATATGAGGGGCATTAAATACATCCAGGTCCCAACAACACTATTAGCCTATGTTGACTCATCTATTGGTGGAAAAGTCGCCGTTGACTTAAAGTCTGGAAAGAATTCCTGTGGTGCTTTTTATCAGCCAGCAGGAGTATACATAGATATAAGTCTAGTAAAAAACCTCCCGCAAAAAGAGCTGTTGAACGGTTTAGCAGAAGTCATAAAGCACGCCATAATAAAAGACAAAAAACTGTTTGGCTTCATTGAAAAAAATGTTAAGAGTATTTTAGCTAGAGATGAAAGCATATTCATGAGATTAGTAAAAAGAAACTGTGAGATAAAGGCTAGAATTGTAGAAGAAGACGAAAAAGAAAAAAACCTCAGGAAGATAGTCAATTATGGCCATACAATAGGCCATGCCCTTGAAACACTGACCAATTACAAGACATACAAACATGGCCAGGCAATATCAATAGGTATGATTGCTGCTTCAAGACTCTCTAACAGGATGGGCTGGCTTAGCAGAAATGAGCTAAAAAAACAGATTGCATTATTCAAAAAAATAGGTCTTCCTATAAGTTTGCCAAAAATAAAGCCAGAAAGGATAATAAGCGAGCTTCGCAAAGATAAAAAAGCCGTCTCTGGAAAAATTCAGCTTGTTTTGCCTGAAAAAATAGGGAAGATGAAGGCAGTAAAAGGGAAGTATGGTCTAAATATCCCCATAACTGTTATTCATAGAGCATTAAAAGAATCCAGCTAGGCAGTTATTTAGAGCAGTGGGTGGTTTTATGATATGTATTCCTATAATATCTAAAAAAGGAGCATTAAAAGATATAAAACTAGCTTCCAGCTCTGCTGATTTAATTGAATTAAGGTTAGACTTGATAAAAAGTCCTAACCTTAAACAATTAATCACTAAATCCAAAAAACCAGTTATAATAACTAACAGAAAAAAAAGTGAAGGTGGAAAATCAAAAGATAACAAAAAACGGATTGATTCATTAAAAAAAACCATCAAACTTAATGCAGATTTTGTAGATATTGAATTAAGTTCAGGGAAAAAGACTATCAATGAATTAAAAAATTCAATTAATAAAAATAAAAAGAGAACAAGATTAATTATATCGTACCACAATTTCAAAAAAACGCCTAAAAATCTAAATTCAATCTACAAAAAAATTAAAAAATTAGGCCCTGATATAATTAAGATAGTAACTTTCGCAAATTCAATAGATGATAATACAGCAATATTCAATTTAATAAAAAGGGCCAGGAAAGAAAAGAAAAAGATAATCGCTTTATGCATGGGCGAATATGGAGAAGTTTCAAGAATACTATCTCCTTTATTAGGCTCATACCTTACATTTGCATCACTAAAAAAAGGAAAAGAATCAGCACCAGGCCAGCTTACTGCAGAAACGCTAAAGAAGATTTACAGAATAAACAAACTACACAGCCCAAAAATCCTTGGATTAGCAGGCAACCCAGTAAGCCATAGTAAAGGCTATTTGATTCATAATAAATCCTTTGATAAACTAAAGCTAAACAGTATTTATGTAAATTTTTTAGTTGAAGACCTGAAAAAATTCATTAAAAACTACAGAAACATAATCACTGGATTAAGTGTAACAATCCCCCATAAAAAAGAGATAATAAAATATCTGGATAAAGTTGATCCAACAGCAAAGAAGATTGGAGCAGTCAACACAGTAATAAAAAAGAACAACAAGCTTATTGGTTATAATACAGATTGTAGTGGGGCAATAAAAGCAATTAAGTCAAAAACTAACATAAAAAACAAAAACATAGTAATTATCGGTGCTGGAGGTGTTGCAAGAGCAATAGCTTTTGGTATTATAAAAGAAAAAGGAAATCTTACAATATTGAACAGGACAGAAAAAAAAGCAAAGAGACTGGGAAAAGAGCTGAAATGCATTTCAGGAGGCTTGGACAGGTTAAAAAACCTAAAAGAAATTGACATGATTATCAACGCAACATCAACTGGAATGAACGAAAACAAATCACCAGTTAAAAAACAGCTCCTGAAAAAGATAATGAAGAAAAACGCCGTTGTGTTTGATTCAGTTTACACACCCCCAAAAACAAGGTTACTAAGAGATGCCAAATCATTAAGATTAAAGACAGTATCAGGCTTAGATATGTTCATCAACCAGGCAAAAGAGCAGTTTAAGTTGTTTATAAGGAAATAAAAAAATTAAAAATAATTAGTAAAACGAAAACTATTGATTAATAAAAAAAGAAAATTTTAATGATAATAAAAAGTAATTGAATAACTGATGATTAAAATGAAACTAGTAGTAAAAAAAACAGAAAACCTGAATGGAAGCATAGAAATTCCAGCATCAAAATCACATACAATAAGAGCAATAATCATAGCTTCATTAGCAAAAGGCCCTTCAACAATAATAAATCCATTGGATTCAGCAGATACAAAAGCAGCTGTTAACGGCTGCACAGCATTAGGGGCAGAAATAAAAAAATTAAGCAATAAAAAATGGATTATCAAGGGATTTGAGGGTAAGCCTAAACAACCATCTAAAAAATTAGATATGCTTAACAGCGGAACCTCAATTAATTCACTAATATCGGTAGCGGCATTAGGAAACTTCAATGTTATTTTAGATGGAGATTATTCATTAAGAAAACGTCCTGTTCAACCGTTACTGGATGCATTAAACGCACTTGGAGCAAAAGCAGTTTCATTAAAAAATAACAAGTGCCCCCCAATCGAGATAAGGGGCAGATTAAAAGGAGGAAAAACAGTTGTTGACTGTAAAAGTTCCCAGTATGTTTCAAGCTTACTGATAAGCTGCCCATTAATAGAGAAAAACACAGAAATAGTTGTCAAAAACATCTGTGAAAAACCTTATATAGAAATGACACTAAAATGGTTAGATGAACAAAAAATAAAGTATGAAACAAAAAGGTTAGAATACTTTAAAATCCATGGAAAACAAAACTATAATGCATTTAAAAAAAGAATCCCAGCTGACTGGTCCTCAGCAACATTCCCATTATGTGCAGCAGCAATAACAAAATCAGACATTACACTAGATGGCCTTGATATTAATGATGCTCAGGGAGATAAGCAAATAGTAGAGTATTTGAAGAAAATGGGTGCAAACATTAAAATACAAGAACAAAGCATTATAATAAAAGGTAATGTTCTGAAAGGAACAGAGCTTGATTTAAACAACACACCAGATGCATTGCCTGCTGTAGCTGTTGTAGCATGCTTTGCAAAAGGCATAACAACAATTAAGAATGTTACCCATGCAAGAATCAAAGAAACAGACAGGATTAAGATAATGAAGAAAGAGCTGTCAAAAATGGGTGCAGACATTGAAGAAAGAGAAGACGGCTTAATAATAAAAAACTCAGAACTAAAAGGCACAAAAGTAAAAGGCCACCATGACCACAGGGTTGTTATGGCATTGTCCTTAGCCGGCCTGATTGCAAAAGGCAATACAGAAATAGACACTGCTGAATCAATTGATGTAACATTTCCAGATTATGTTCACCTTATGAATAAATTAGGTGCAAGGATGGAGGTTATTTAAAATGATGGGAAATACTTTTGGAAGATTATTCAGAGTCACAACTTGCGGAGAATCTTATGGTATTGGAAAAGGTTCTGCCTTAGTAGCAATTATAGATGGAGTTCCGCCAGGATTAAAGATTACAAAAGAAGTTGTACAAAAAGAACTGGATGCCAGAAAACCAGGAGTTGGAAAACTTAACAGCCCTAGAAAAGAGACAGACCAGTGTGAGATATTTTGCGGACTAGGGCAGGATGGTGTAACAACAGGAGCCCCGCTAGGAATCATAGTTTACAATGTAGACACACAAAAAGTCCATATAGACCAGTACAGAAATTACAAAAACACATTCAGGCCAGGCCATGCAACATACCCTTTTTTCCTAAAGTATGGGGAATCCCAGGACTGGTGTGGTGCAGGAAGGTCTTCAGGAAGAGAAACAGTTGGACGTGTTGCAGCAGGAGCCGTTGCTAAGTTCATTTTAGCAAGAGAAGGTATTGAGATTATATCCTATACAAAAGAGTGCATGGGGATTAGAGCAAAAGAAATGGACTTCAACGAAATTAAAGCAAACAGGAGAAAGAATGAGATTAACTGCCCTGACTTAGAGGCAGCTAAAAAAATGGAGAAGAAAGTTTTAGAGATAAAAGATGACGGAGATACTGCTGGCGGGATTATTGAGATAATTGCAAGAGGCGTTCCTCCTGCTGTAGGCGAGCCAGTATTTGACAAGCTAAGTGCAACAATCGCACATGCATTAGCTTCAATAGGCGCTGTAAAAGGTGTAGAGTTTGGAGCAGGATTTAATGTGGGGAATATGGAGGGCTCTGAAAATAATGACCAGCCCTACTTAAAGAATGGAAAAGTACAGTTCAAAACAAATAATGCTGGAGGATTATTAGGTGGATTTTCCAATGGAGAAGACATTGTCGCAAGAATTGCAGTAAAGCCAACACCAACAGTTTCAGTAGACCAGACATCAATTAATATGAAAACAATGAAAGAAGAAAAATTAAGCCCAATCACAAGGCGTGACCCAACTTTAGTTGGCAGATTATGGGCTGTTGCAGAAGCAATGATGGCCATTGCAATCCTGGATGGTGTTTATATGGCTAAAGCATATGACGGAATGGCAAGATTAGACAAGAAATGGACAAAGTTAAAAGAAAAATAGTTATCAATAAATAAAAGAATAACCAGTAGTTAAAAAAGAAAATTAATAATAAGTTGATAATAATAAAATAAATCGTATTGATTCATAAAAAAATGCCAAAGAAAAAAATAACAGTAGGCATAATTGGAGGAACAGGTCAGATTGGCCAATGGTTCAAAAAGTTCTTTCAAAAGAATAATTGTAAGGTTTTAATAGCTAGCAGAAAAACAAAATTAAAGCCAAAAGACTGCGCAGGAATCTCAGATATAGTTATTATCACCGTACCGATAGATGCAACTCTAAATGTAATAAAGAACATTGCTCCTTGTGTAAGAAAAGACGCATTATTAATGGACTTAACATCATTAAAAAAAGAGCCGGTAAAAGCAATGTTAAAATTCTCAAACTCTTCTGTCGTTGGCGCACACCCCGTATTTGGCCCTAGTGTGAAAACAATCAAAAACCAGACAGTTGTATTATGTAAAGGCAGGGGAGATATGTGGTTTAAATGGCTAAAAAACACCTTAGAAAAAAACAAAGCTAAAGTTAAAGTAACAACACCAGAAAAACACGATAAAATGATGGCTGTTATCCAGGGAGTGATCCATTTTAGCTCTATAACCATAAGCCATACGCTCAAAGAATTAGGAATAAGTGTAAAAGAAAGCAAAGAGTTTAGCAGCCCGGTCTACAAGTTAAGGCTTGATATGGTAGGAAGAATCTTAAACCAGGATCCAAAGTTATATGCTGACATTGAAATACTTAATACAGAATCAAAAAAAGCAATTACAACATACTTAAAAACTTCAAAAAGACTATTGAGAATTATCCAGAACAAGAACACCCCTGGCTTCATTAAATATTTTAAAGAAGCTGGAGATTATTTAGGTGACTTTAAAAAAGAAGCTGAAGAATATAGTGATTACCTAATCAAGAAGCTTATAGAAAGGAAAAAATGAAGATTGCAATACTTGGCCCAAAAGGAACCTTCAGCCATGAAACTGTCTTAAACTACAGCAAAAAAGCAAAAGTTCTGTTCCAAAAAACAGTATGGGATGTCTTTGATGCAGTTGAATCAAAAAAGGCAGATTTAGGCATTGTGCCTATAGAAAACTCTATTTCAGGAACAATTGGCTTAACATTAGATGCCTTGATGGAATTCGATTTAAACATTATAGCAGAAGAGATACTGCCTGTAAAACATAACTTAGTTGGGTTCTGCAGCATAAAGGATATCAAAACAATCTATGTGCATCCGCAGACATATACACAATGTGAAAAGTTCATAAGAAATCATCTGCAAAATGCAGACATAATACAGACAATATCTAACGGAGAATCAGCAGAAAAGCTATTGAATAAAAAAAGTAGAACGAGTGCTGCAATTGTGCCAAAAATAGCAGCAGACATTTATAGGTTAAAAATTTTAAAAAAAGACATTCAGGATAGCAAATTTAACATTACAAGATTCGCAATAATATCAGAAAAAAAAGCAAAAAGAACAGGCCATGATAGAACAAGCATAACCATATATCCTCAAATAGACAAACCAGGGCTTTTATACAAGCTGTTAGGAGAATTTGCCAAAAGAAAAGTAAACCTGTCAAGGATTGAATCAAGGCCGTCAAAAGGCAAACTGGGTGATTACATATTTTTTATTGATTTACAGGGCCACAGGGATGATAAAAAAGTCAAAGAAACATTTCATTCGATAGAAAAGAATTTTTTCCTTAAAATATTGGGCTCTTATCATAGGGAGTACTAAAATTAAATAAAATGGACATCCAAAAGCTCATAAGCACATTACATCCATTGGAAAGGAAGGTTCTTCCTGTTCTACAGACGAATTCTACCCTCCAGTCTGTTGCTAAGCATGCAAATCTACAGGAAGTAGAAGCAATGAGGGCTTTCCAGTGGCTGCAAAACAAGAATATCATAAAGATAAAAGAAAGCATTAAAGAGGTTGCTGAGCTTGATGAGAACGGGAAAAAATATAGAGAATCCAGCCTACCAGAAAAAAAATTCCTAAAGATAGTAGAAAATAAAGAGTGGCCTATAACCCAAATAAGAAAAAGCACAGGCCTATCAAAAGAGGAACTAAACTTCTGCTTGGGAATATTAAGAAGCAAAGCTGCGATTAATATAAAAAAAGACAAGGAATTAATGATCTCAATCACAGAACATGGAAAAAAGCTTCTAACTAAGGGCCTCCTGGAAGAGCATTTCTTAAAAAAAAGATTCCCAGTAGAAATTAAATCATTAAATGACGAAGAAAAGTTTGCACTAAACAACCTTAAAAAAAGGAAGGAAGTTATAAAATTAAAAATAGTGAAAGAAAGGTCTGCGGAACTAACAGAACTCGGCAAAAAAATAATCAAAGCAGGGATAAAATCAGAAGGAATAGCAGACAGGCTTACCCCCCATATGTTAAGGGAGGGCTCATGGAAAGATAAAAAATTCAGAAGATTTGACATTAAGATAAATGTTCCAGGAATATATGGAGGAAAAAAACAAAACTATAGAAGCTTCCTTGATGACGTAAGGCAAAAATTCCTTTCTTTAGGTTTTACTGAGATGTTCAGTCCGATTGTAGAAACAGAATTCTGGAACATGGATGCGTTGTTCATGCCTCAATTCCACTCAGCTCGTGATATCCATTCTGCTTATTATATCAAAGAGCCAAAATTAGGTAGAGTAGACCACAACCTTATAGAAAAAGTAAAAGCCAGTCATGAAAATGGTTCAGGAACAGGAAGTTTAGGATGGCAGTATAAATTTGATGTAAATAAGACAAAACAGCACATACTAAGGACGCAAGGAACAGCATGCTCAGCAAGAATGTTGGCTTCTAAAGAGCTTAAGATTCCTGGAAAATATTTTTCAATGGCAAGATGCTTTAGGCCGGATGTTATTGATGCTACCCACAACGTAGATTTTTTTCAGACAGAGGGCATTGTGGTTGAAGAAGGGCTTAATTTCAAGCACCTAAAAGGACTATTAAAGATGTTTGCAGAGGAATTTGCAAAATCTGATACAATAAAGATTACACCAGCATATTTCCCGTTTACAGAACCTTCAGCAGAGCTCCATGCAAAACACCCTGAACTTGGCTGGATTGAATTAGGAGGTTCAGGAATATTCAGGCCAGAACTTGTAAAACCGCTGGTAGGCAGGGAGATGCCTGTATTAGCCTGGGGACTGGGCATTGACAGGATTGCAATGTTCAATTTAGGAATCAAGGATATAAGGCAGCTTTTTAGCCATGATTTGAATTTTTTAAGAAACTCAAAAATATAGCAAAGAGCACAAAATGCTCTTTGCTTATTACGAACGGGCAACTATTGTTCAAGTGATATTGTCCGTGGGTATAATCTAATAAAAATGCCAACAATAACATTTTCATTAAAAGACCTTCAGCAGTTAGTAGGTAAAAAACTATCCCTAGAGGAAGTTCAGGAATTTGCCCATTATGGCAAGGGAGACTTTGAAGGGTACGATAAAGAAACAGACGAAGTAAAGATAGACTTTGGTGACACAAATTTGCCTTATCTTTGGTCTGTAGAAGGCTTTGCAAGGTTGATTAAAGGAATTATTGGAAAACAAAAAGGCATTCCAAAAATAAAAATAAATAAGTCAGATTATAAGATAATTGCAGACAAGTCAATCTCTAAAGTAAGGCCTTATATTGCTGCATTTGTAGCAAAAAATCGTAAAATAGATGACTACTTGATAAAACAGATGATCCAATTGCAGGAAAAGCTGTGTGAAACATATGGCAGAAGGCGTGAAAAGATTGCAATAGGAGTTTACTCGCATAAAAAGATAACATTCCCTATCCATTACAAAGCAACACAGCCCAAATCAATTAAATTTACTCCTCTGGACTTCAAAAAAGAGATGACTCAGCAGGAGATTTTAGAAGAACACCCAAAAGGTATTGAATATGCATGGATTCTAAAAGACCAGAATAGATATCCAATTCTGGTTGATGATAAAAATGAAGTCTTAAGTTTTCCCCCAATAATAAACTCAGCTACCACAGGAAAAGTAGAAGAAGGTGAAGAAAATGTGTTCTTTGAAGTTACCGGCACTGATTCCAATGCTGTGCTTTTAGCTACAAATATCTTTGCTTATGTTTTTTATGACCGCGGTTTTGATATCTATTCTGTAAATATAAAATATCCTGGTAAAAAAGTAGTTACGCCCCACCTGTTCAAAGAAACAATAAAGGTAAAAAAAGATGAAATAAAGAAAGTGATTGGTCTTGACTTAAGCCAGCAGGAGATTAAAAAGTTATTAGAAAAAATGCAGTATGAGTATGATAACGGAGAAATAAATATCCCCCCGTACAGAAAAGACTTGCTTCATCCGGTTGATGTTATAGAAGATATTGCAATAAGTTATGGTTATGATAAACTAAAAGAAGAGCCACTAAGTTCATACACAGTAGGTGAAACAAAGCCCATAATTAGTTCTATAGACAAGATAAGGGAGATTATCATTGGTTTAGGTTACCAGGAAATAATGAGTCCAATATTAACAAACAAAGAGACATTATACAAAAAGACAAATACGAGCGAGTTTGGAGCAATAGATATATCCAACAGTGTTTCTGAAACATATTCTGCTGTAAGAACATGGATTTTACCGATATTATTGGAATTCCTGTCAAAAAACAAGCATGTAGAGTATCCTCAAAAAATATTTGAAGAAGGCATTGTTGTTGTGAAAAAAAACAATGAAGTAAAAGAATATGAACGTATAGCCATTGTTTCTGCTCATGAAAAGGCAGATTTCACAGAGATAAAACAGGTTTTAGACTATATTCTAAAGTCCCTAGATCTAAAATATGAGATAAAAGACATTGATCATGACTCATTCATTGCCGGAAGGGTTGGAAGAGTCATTGTCAACAATAAAAAAGTAGCATTTATTGGTGAGATTTCCCCAAAAGCAATATCAAATTTTGGTTTAGAGGTTCCAGTTGTAGGATTGGAGCTGAACATAACTGAACTTTTTAATAGCAAATAATAAAGTTAAAAAAAGAATTATTGAGCTGGTGTTTGTCCTTCTTCCTGCTGTAAAGCAAACGCGCCAACAATCTGGTCATTCTGATAATTATAGAGTATTAATCTGTCAGGGTACCTTAATATATAATCTCCTACATTTGCATCTTTATAAACATCTGGAAATCTCTGTTTTAGTGTATCTAAAGATGATTGGTCTAATATTCCCCCAGAAGGATTTACAGTTTCTGCTCCTTGAAGCTCTGGATGTACTGCTAATTTATCAAAAAAATCCTGGGGCAGTTGTGCTTCAGGTTGTGTTTGCGCAGCTAGATTTCCAATAATATTATTACCCTCAAAATCAAAGATAACTAACCTGTCAGTATATTGGACGATGTACTTACCAATATGAGTAGCATCTAATCCATTTATTTGTGCTTGTAGATTACCTAAGTTAGTGGAATCTATCCTCATTATATTCAAAGGAGGTATATCCTTATAATTCTTTAAGTCATCATGTGATGTAAGTTTTTGCAGAAACTCTTCGATAGATACAGTCTCAGGAATAATTACAGTTTTTAAAGCCCTGACTTCAGTTAAAGTATAGATAGAAACACCAAGTGTTCCTGCCAGAATTATCAAGATTAGATAAATATAAACTGATTTAACCCCTCCCGCATGGCCTGTATTATCCATAAGAAAATAAAAACAAGCAGAATTATATAAATATTGTTGTTCTGTAATAAATATGTTTAAAAAATCCCTAAATCTTAATTATAGCATCGTCCAATAGATTCGTAAATACCATATACCACTGGACATTTGTCCGCGTAAGCTATTTAAACCTAGCTCTTTTAACTTTTTGATATTTTCATTCAATATTTTAAATCACCCAGTTTAGTAAAAATTGGTGATGTAAAATGAACTTCAATAATCAAAAAAATCAAGAATTTCGCATATTAGACTTTCCTAATTCAGTTTACATAATATTAAAAGAGGGCTATAGAAAACAGTTATTTAATGATTTATATAGAAAGAATGGGGGTAAGATGGCTACAGCTAGAAAGTTAGGCATTCACTTAGCATCAATAAGGACTTATGAGAATGGATTTATTAAAAAAGCAGATATTATTTCTCCTTCATCAATACCAATCAGGATTCTAAAAAAGATTATTGAGCCACATAATCAAATCGAATTAGAAAAAAATATTTTATCAATAAGTTCGTATAATGGATTAAAGGTATATAATCCAATATTACCAATTAAAGAAAGTCAAGGATTATATGCAATAATTTCCCATATGTTGGGAGATGGTAGTGCTTCTAAGGGAAAAACCCCATATTATGCAAATACATGTAAGATATTAAGAGGGCAGTTTATAAAAGATTTACAATTATTTGGCAAGGTATCTAATTATGAAAAAATCCCAAATACAACGCCAGTGATATATTTTCCAAAGGTTATAACTGATATTTTATCATATATATTCAATATAACATTTACATATCCAGATAGAATACCGCAGGAGTTATTTAAAGCGAGAAAAGAATATAAAATATCATTTTTAAGGGCGCTGTTTGATGATGAAGGAACAATAACAACTAATTTAGCCATATGTATTAATAACAAAAATTTTCTTAAACAAATAAAAAATTTATTAAAAGCATTAGATATTGAAACAGGAAAGATTACAAAAACACCATACAATACCAAAAAAGGAATAAAGTATAAAACCTCCTTTAATATATTAAAAAGATCTTACATGGAATTTCAAAAGAAAATTAATTTTTCGCATCCAGATAAAATTAGAAAATTAGGATTTGCATTAAAAACTGCAAATAGGCAACAAAGAACTAGAGACCCCACGTTCATAGAAGAGAAGATAATTGAAATATTAGATGTTAAACCTTCAACAACAATGGATCTTGCAAACAAATTATTTTTTACAATGAGTGGTATATTACCTCACTTAAGCAGATTATATAAAGAAAAGATTCTCATTAAAAAAGGATATAAAAACAAGATTATTTGGGATTTGGCTTAAGGTCTTACCCATTTGATCTCGTAATATGTTGTACTTGATTCCTCATCAACAATCCCTAACAATAATCTTTTCTTAGTGCTATGCGCAACCCTATTCTTCGCTGCGAATTCATACCAGGTCAATGTAGAGCCCTCATGTACAGGATAAACAACCCACTTAGCATGATCCTCTCCTGGCTTTACCCCCCTATCATAAACCCTGAAGTCTGCGCCAAACTTTAAAGCGGTTTTTATTATATAGCCCCGGTTCCTCATATCCTTAAATACACTATATCTCACCCAAAAATTAGGTTCTACCTTTGTAGCTTTCTTAAGAAAAGCATCAGTTCCTATTTCCTTATTCTTCCCGTCCAATATCTTCAGTTTCTTTTTTTCAAGTAAATAAAGCGCTTCAAGTAAAGAAAGTTGTACCTTGCCATTCTCCAGCAAAGCCCCATATCTGCTTTGATTATAGAGTTCCCTGGCAGCATCAGAGTTTTCAGTTAAAGCCCGTTCTTTTGCAAATACTGCCAATATCTCCTTTCTCTCTTCTTCTTTATGTTTTTCCTTTTCCTTAGTCATCTTAATGAATTATTGATAAATGTCTCAATTTAAATAAGTTTGTGTTGTGAACCACCATTACTTAACAAGTTAAGGAAGTGGCTTCTTGCTTCATAGACGGTAGTTGCCTCATGCGAGGTAGAGCTTCCATCTCCACAAGCGTTGATTCGGCAAGTTCCTTGCCTATCTCATCGAGCATAAGTCTTTTTACCTCTAATGCTGAGTTATAATCCCTTGACGATTCAAAACCGCAATAGGGACATTTATGCATTCTTTCAGACAACTCCTTTTTAACTGTTTTGCTGCAATTGCTGCATCTTTGAGTGGTTCCTCTATAATCAACAGGCACAAACAACTTACCAGCTCTTTCAGCCTTGTAAGATATCATCCGCCTGAACCTTCCCCAGCAAGCATCAAGTATTGATTTTGATAGATATTTATTATGAACCATATTTGTAATAGCCATATCTTCCATACCAATGGCATCATAATTGCTTACATAATGCCTGCTTGTCTTATGCAGGAAATCATCCCTTGTATTGACTAATTTCTCATATTGTTTTGCTACCCTTATCCTAGCTTTAATTCTACTATTGCTTCCTTTATTCTTTTTTGATAACCTTCTCTACAATAAAGCCAATCTTTCTGCATATTTTTTTAGATAGTTAGGATTTGATATTTTATTTCCATCACTGTCATAGATTATATCTGTAAGACCTAGATCTATTCCAACTACTTGTTTTATTGGTTTCTTTTTAATGTTTTCTTTTTTTTCTTCTATTATGGATGCGAACCATCTACCGGATGGCTCTTTCTTGAGTGTAACTTGTTTTACTTTCCCCTCAACATTTCTATGGCATCTGATGGGAATGTCTCCTATCTTAGACAGATGCAATGTTTGGCATCTTTTTCCTGTTTTGATTAATTTGAAACCTGACTGGTTGTAAGTAAATGTCTTAAACCATCCTTTAGCCTTAAATCTTAATCTGCCAATTTTTCTTTTGTTTTCTTTGATTTTCTTCAAAGCCCGAAGATTAGAAAATAACCTATAGTTTTCATATTGCAGTGTTTTAGAATAAACATTATTTAGTCCAGGTTCGCATATCTTTAAGTTAGGAATGAGTGATTGCAATTCATACTTGCTGATAGTATCCCAGTTACCCAATTCAGCAAGAAGAGTGTTATAAGTTTGTCTGCATAGCTCTAAAGTTTTTAGTAATTTTTGTTCTATTTTCTTGTTCGGATATAATCTGAATTTATGGGTTATCATTAATGGATTTTTAAGATCAACCTGTTTATATACCTTACGTGAGTAAATGTCCAGTGGGTAGTGGCAATTCATCTCCCACCTAAGCTTATGGATTCAGTAGGGGGGCTTCCTGACAGTGAATTAAAAAGGCATAAATATAAATATCATTATACCAGCCCATATCTAAGATGATAGAAATAACATTTCTTGGCACAAGCTCTATGGTGCCCACAAAAGAAAGAAACCAAAGCGCTGTTTTGATTAGCTACAAGAACGAAGGCATCCTGGTAGATTGCGGGGAAGGCACGCAAAGACAGCTAAAGATAGCAAACATCTCTTTAACAAAAATTACCAAAGTACTAATAACCCATTGGCATGGAGATCACACACTTGGTTTGCCTGGCCTGATACAATCACTAAGCGCATCAGACTATGGCAAAACCTTAGAAGTCTATGGACCAAGAGGAACAAAACAATTTTTTGATAATATGCTCAAAGCATTTGTTTTTGACAGAAATATTGAGATAAAGATAAGTGAGATAAAAGCAGGGATATTTTTTGAAAATAAAGATTTTATTTTAGAAGCCATGGATTTAGAGCACGGAATCAAAACGTTTGGCTATAATTTTATTGAAAAAGACAAAAGAAGGATAGATGTCAAAAATATAAAAAAGTTAGGCATACCAGAAGGCCCGTTATTAGGGAAACTGCAGAATAATAAGCCAATAAGCTGGAAAGGAAAAAAAATTAATCCAAAAGAAACAACTTATGTAGTTAAAGGTAGGAAAATCAGCTTGATAGCAGACACACTGCCTTGCAATAACTGCCATAAGTTGGCTAAAGATAGTGACTTACTAATCTGTGAATCCACCTACTCATCAAAATTAGAGAACAAAGGAGAAGCCTATGGCCACACAACAGCAAAACAAGCTGCCTTAATAGCCAATAGGGCAAACACTAAAAAGCTTATTTTAACACATTTTAGCGCAAGATATAAAAGCACAGAAGAGATAGAAGAGGACGCTAAGGATTATTTTGATAATGTTATTTGCGCATATGACTTGATGAAGATAAGGTTATAAAAAAGAGGAAGATGGAAACTTTAATATTTTTAGCAGTAGTGTTACTATTAGGCACGCTTAGTTCAGTCTTAGCCTATAAACTCCGGGTTGCAAATGTATTCTTTCTCCTCATGATTGGCATAGTCCTCAATCATCTTGGCTATAATAGCTTTTCTAATGAGCTTATTGTGACCATAACAATCATAGCTGTAGTCATGATCATCTTCAGTGGCTCGCTTAGATTCAGGCTAAAAGAATTAGGAAAATATTCTTCACAGGCAGTCAAACTGGCGTCTATATTTTTTATTAGTAACCTGTTCATATTGTCTATTGCAACTCTTTGGTTGTTTGATTTGGATTTATATATCCTAGCCTTAATCTTTGCTACATTGATGTATAGCATAGACCCAGCAATTACCCTTAGCATGCTTGGCACAATAAAGAATAAGCTGGTTAAGATAGTAGAGATAGAATCCATAATTAATACACCCGTTACCGTAATAATCCCCTTAAGTTTACTGGGCGTTTTAGGCTCTCCATTATTAATAAATTATATTAACATTTCACAACAATTTATCCTGTTTATACTCCAATTTATGGTTGCTTTAGGCCTCGGTTTGATATTCGGTGTGATTGTCACCACTATTATTAGCAAGTTAAGATTAGGGGACCTTTCTTTTATTATATTGATCACATCTGCGATAGTAGCTTACATATCTGGAGAGTTATTGAAAGGCAGCGGAGTTTTAACAGTCACTGTCTTTGGTGTTTATTTCGGCAATTACCACATAAGGAAGAAGATGCAGCTGGAGAAGTTTACCATCATCTTTTCTGACATACTAAAGATGATTGTTTTTATCCTGATCGGTTCAATGATTGTGATTAACGGCAATGCTTCCTTCCTGCTAAAAGGCACATTGTTATTTATTATCCATTTAGTAATAAGGTTTTTTTCAGTGATAATCTCATTCAAGGGCATTAATTTAAAAGAAAAACTTTTCATCAGCTTAAATGTTCCCAAAGGCATTGAAGTTGCAGTTGTTTCTTTAATGATTATAATGACTTTTTCACATATCAATGGAATTATGATAATATTAAATCTAAGTTTTTTATTTATGTTGTACAGTATTGTCTTATCAACTATAATAACAAGATTTTCAGATTACTTTTTAGGAAAAAATGTCAAGGAAGAGTAAGGGCATAAATGCAGAAAGAGATCTTATTCATAAATTTTGGGCTGTAAAACCTTGGTGTGCAATTCGCGTTGCAGGCTCTGGCTCAATGAAATACCCTTCATCAGATATTATAGCGACAAACAAGTTAAGAAGATTAGCTATAGAATGTAAAACATCTAAAGATGACAGTAAGTATATACCTAATGAGGATATAGAACAACTAAAAAAATTCTCAGATATTTTCGGGGCTGAGCCCTGGATTGCTGTAAAATTCGATAGGTTGGATTGGTTATTCTTAAGTTTAGATGATATGGAGAATACTGGCTCTAATTTCTTGGTCTCAAAAGAAATAGCAAAAAAGAAAGGGCTATTATTAGAAGAAGTAATTAAATAATTACTTCTTCTTTCGCTTCCTGATGGATTTTTCTATTTTTAGTTCCTCTGCCATTATTCTTGAGGACATCTTCTCTATATTCTGGTCCATTCTTGCAACTCTTCTTTCCATCAAAACAAGAACTCTCAACGCATAAACAATTGCAGCTAACGTGCCCACTATTATAGCTAACATTATAACCAATAATTGTTCATTAAAAGCCATTCTATGCACCTCTTTTATATTAAATATGTTTAACTATTCCTTATCCAAAGAGGAATTCATATATAAATCTTTCTAAAAACAGTATGTGCATAGCTTAAATTAATGTTCTTAAAGAATAAAATGGGTTTTGTCCATTTAATCTCCATGTGGAGATTAAGGTCATCATCTTTGCCATTACATCAGCTCCATCTTGGTTTC
>Ga0187833_10002999_pt1 | contig 17544 bp, 15 predicted proteins | sample ETNtaG_37_FD_167968 | JGI IMG/M metagenome (GOLD analysis project Ga0187833, IMG submission 167968) | Marine microbial and viral communities from oxygen minimum zone, Eastern Pacific Ocean - ETNP2014_SV_400_PacBio MetaG (Illumina Assembly) | ecosystem: Environmental > Aquatic > Marine > Hypoxic...
ACATCTCGCCCTGGCGGGCGCAGGCAAGGGCATGGGTCCCCCGGCGGGCCAGACACTGGCCCTCGTGATACACGATCATGTAGGGACTGACGGCCCGCTCCTCGCACTTGACACGACCGCAGGTCTCGCCGAAGTGGCACACATCAGCGATCTTCCCGCCGGAACCGAAGCACAGGCAGAGGGGCACTTCCAGGGAGGTCGGTGTGCAGGCGTTACCGGAGCGGAGACAAGGCAGTCGCTCCTCGCGGAGACGGAAGGCGCCGCCTGGGCACAGTCGGGCGACAGGGGATCCTGGCTCAGGATTCCATGCGCGCACCTGGACCGGGAAGCTGGCTCGGCCCGTGAGCCGTCCACGCTCGATGAGGTCGGTGCGGACCACGTAGTTGCCCGCCGGCAGCTCCTCGTCCAGGGTCATATGGAGTTTCTCGCACCCCAGGGAGTTGGTCTCCTCCACGAGGATGCCATCGGCTGTCTCCAGGCGTGCGCTGCAGTAGGCCGAGCCGCCCAGGTCCTCGCCCCACAATCGCACCTGCTCACCGGCGGTGTACACGTTCTGCTCAAGGTTGAGCTCGGGTCCCTTGCGGAACCCTACCTTGTCCACGAGGTTGAAGTTGGTGGCGGCCTCACCCGTCCGGGCCCCCGCGTAGGCCTTGACCTTGATATAATGCTCACCGGCGCGCCACGCGGTGCTCGTGCCCAGGAGGATGTTCTCGCACTCCTCGAACTCGCTTGTCATGAGGGTATGGCCGCCCCTGTCGTTCAGGGAGATGTGGCACCCGGTCAAGGGTTCATCGGTGAAGATCTGCAGGTAGAACGGTGCTCCGGATGGGACCTCGTACGGGGTGACCTGGAGCCTGATGGGGAACTCCGGGGGTAGCACGCCAAGACTACCGGGCGGGAGCTCGGAGTACCGCAGGGCACCCATTGCGTAGTTCACGAGCCGGACATCGGCATCCTTGCCCACCAGTGCGGAGTCGGTGGGGAGCATGATCGGGCCGCATCCCAGCGCCATGGCACGGCCGACCATCCGGCCCTCGATATAGAGGCCTACGAAGCAGAACTCGCCCGCACCCATGTCGACCTCGATGGGTTCACCCACGGGGACCCGGTCCTCCCGGGCGAACCACTCCACTGGTCGAGCCACTCCTGATATTACGAATGTGTTCTCCATCTCCCGACTCGGTACATCCTCATAAGCCAGGGCGTGGGTGGGATAGCGGATAGTGAGCCGCTGCTCCTGCCCGCCGATGGAGCCCAACCGCGATTGGAGGGGAATGTACCGGTGACGGAAGGTGAGTATAGTCTCAGCGCCCACCTTGGTAGCGTCAATGAGGTCAATATCGGGGACGCCAGTCGCCTCGAAGATGACGGTACGAGCACCCTCCTCCACCGTATAGGTGCAGTCATCGAACGGTAGACGGCGACAGATATCAGCCAGGGCCGTGGCGGTGAGCCGCTCCATGGCCTCGGCGGGAAGGACGTAGCGTGCCCGGATGGACATCATGTCCAGGTGGCGCATTTCCACCTCCTCGATGATGCGCTCCGCCTGAGCGCCCAGGCTCGGTACGAGCAGGAGTATGAGGGCAAGGAGCAATGCCGCGAGCCTCCCCCGATAGTCCACCATCTCGATAGAAGAGGAGGCGCGTGCAATATATAAATCCTGCGCCGAGGCCGCCCTAAACGAACGTGGCCATCCCGGCGAACACCAGTGTGGTGACGATGCAGACGGAGCTGTACACAATAGTACCTATGAGCACCGTCTGCCCTATGCTCTGGTACATGGCCACCGTGTCATTGGGCCCGCTCTCTAGGAGGGCACAGAAGTAGCCGAGGATGGACAGTAGCTGGACGATGTAGATGCCGACGATGAGCTGAAGCCGGTCGGGGGGCACTGCGTTCTCGGCGCTGAAGGCACCACCCATCCCGCCGCCCGACATCTGACCTCCCAGGCCGCCTTCGTCCACCTTCTGCCCAACACCTGCAAGGATACCCGTGATCATCTGCGAGAGCCCGACGATGATTCCGCACACCACGGGGGCGAGGAGGTAGGCCTGGAACTTCATGCTGGACATGGACTCGGAGAGCAGGCCCTCGATCTCGGTGGACACCTCCTCGATGTTGTCCAGGTAGGTGGCGATGTTCATGGTGGTCGTGGCCGCAATGCGCACTCCCCGCTTGGTGGAATCCAAGACGATCTCCAGCACGTTGGCCACCAGGTCTGAAGGGCAGTATCGCAGGGCGCCGTACTCAGGATCGTACACGGCCTGGTGCAAGGGCATGCCCAGCTGCTGGATGTTGCGGGCGATGGACAACAGGAACGGCCGCATGACCGACGTGGACATGATCTCCCCCGCACGAGTGACGGCGATCTCGAAGGGTTGGCCCTGGTTCATGATGTTCCCAAGTTGGTATAGGGCCGAGGAGAACTCCTTCTCAGTGTCCTTGATGTGGTTGCGGATGGACATGCGCTGCGAGGACATGCCGATCCCGTAGATACCGATGGCCAAACCTGAGCATACGATGATGGGCATGGTCTGGAAGGCCCGGGTCGCATCCTGGAGCGCGGTCGCGTCAGCGCCGGATCCGAGCACGTACTCGTTGATAAGGAAGGCACCGCTGTAGGCCGCGCCCAGGACAAATATCAGCAGTGAGATGGGGAGCAGTGGGATGTCATAGGTCGAGCTACCCATCGAGAGCCTGTAGCAGCCCGGCTTGGGGGCGTCGGGATGCTTTGACACGTCGACACTGGAGAACGAGCCCGGACGACGGCTCCCCAGGACGTAGATGATCATCAGGATGATCGCCGGTAGGATGACATTATAGAGCACAGCGAGGGTTATATCCACACCTCCGCCGTCAGAGAGCATGATCGTGACGATGGGGGCCATCACGAGCCCCATGACCGGTAGCAGGATACCCAGGGCGTTCACCACGATGGCGGGCATCTGGAGCGAGCGACCGAACTGCTGCATGGTGTGGCGGGTGGACGTGAGGGCGCCATTGACCGCTTTATCGAGCATCTCTACCCGCTTCTCAGGCGTAGGCTGCTGGGTCGAACCGGCTATGAGATAGAAGGCATCGGAGATGCCCGGCGCCCAGTCCTGCACCTTCTCGCTGAACTGCACCAGGGCCTGCTGGGTGTCAGGGAACTCGCGCGTCGCCACCCCCCACTGGAGATGCTTGAGCTCGTCGCCCAGCGGACCGGTCACGTTCTTTGCGGAGAACGCCACCGCCGACTCGAGGCTCGGCGAGGAGCGCAGGTAGATGACTATATACAGCACGGCCAGCGGCGCTGTACCTGCGATATGCACCTTGGCCACCGTGGTGCGGAACATGGGGTAGAGGATGATGGCTATAGCAAAAACGATGGGGGCCATGATCGCGGTGATGCCTGCAAGCCCCGACTGGTCGCCCAAAGAGTAGCACTTCGTGCCTATGCCCGTGTCCTTGCACATGAAGGGCACGGCGATGATGGCGAACCCGATGACGAACGTTACCATAAGGATCCCGATGGCCAGGGCCATGACGTCGTTGGCCGTGATCCGCAATCCGGACATCTTCAGGCTGTTGTTGAGGAAGGTAGCGATCTCGGGCGGCGCCTCGATGGGGATGTACTGCCCGGCCATCCGGTAGGCGTTCTCGATGGGATTGTCCATGTGCACGGACTCCTCCTCCTTGAAGATCTGGAAGGAGCGAGACCGCTCGAACCCCGTGTTCTGCTGCTGACCAGCGCCCCAGCCCAAAGGGACCTGGGGACCTTGCTTGTACTTGTTGTAGACCTGATCGAGCTCGTTCATGTTGATGGAGTACGAACCCGCCCCGATGGTCCTTCCTTCAGGCTTCGGTGGGTCCGCCATGGCATCACTTCTTTCGGGTCCGCTCCTCCTTGATCGCCTTGCGGAGCCACAGGGTCCAGCGTCCGAGCACCTCGTCCGGGACAGCGCTCCCCAGCTCGTCGGTCACCTCGCCCACTAGGATGTGGAACATGTCGTTGCATCTCACCACGAAAGGCGCCTCGAGAAGCTGTGGCAGCTTCGCCCTGGTCACGTAGTCGAGAATACGTCGCTTGTACTCGGCGCGCATCTCGATGTTAGCCCATACGGCATCGAAGTTGCCCACCCACTCCTTGACCGTTCCGGATATGGCCGAGATGGCCTCCGACTCGCCGTCGATGAGGGTGGAGGTGGGAATCATCTCATCCTTCTTGGTGTCGTACTCCATGAGGGTATGAAAGGCGTTCTCCCGCTCGGGATCGTCCACCCATTCCTTGCCAACCTCCACGATCTCGGTGACGCGCCGAAGCTTGTGCAGCCCGTCCGCTGAGCGGATGGGGCGTACGAACACGATTATGTCGGTCGCCTTGAAAGATGTCTTGGGAACCCCCAGGTCGTTGACCACACGGTCGAACACACCGAAGGGGCTGTCGCCGTGGATGGTCCCCGCCACCACGTTGGCCGCCGCGCCGACCCGCATGGCCTCGTAAAGTGCGAGCGTCTCAAGTGAGCGCACCTCGCCCAGGATGAGGGCCGAGTCGCCAAGACGCAGGGACGACCGGATGCCGTCAGCGGGCGTCAGCTCGGAGCTGGATGCCCCGCCCACCGCCGAGCCCACCTTCATGGAGAGGATGTTGAACCCCAACTTGCGCATGAACACCGTAGGCAGCTCCAGGGTGTCCTCAATGGTGATGATGCGATAACGCCGCATGATCTCAATTAGGTTCGAGCCGAGGAACGCCGACTTCCCCGAGCCGCGGGTACCGCATATGAGCATGGTGCGGGCGCCGTCGATGAAGAAGGACATCAGCCCACACCCGAGGGCGTTGATCATCTTCACCTTCATGAACAGGGGATGGGTCCAGGGATTGTCCCGGTGACGCCGAATGGAGAAGGCCAGCCCATAGGCTGACAACGAGCGGGTGACTGCGCACACACGTGCGCGGGCGAAGGGCAGCTCGATGGACGTGTCGAGAATGGGATTGGCCTGGTCCAGGGGGCGGCCGGACGATAGACGCATGCGGGCGGCCCAGCTCTCCACCTCCTCGCGTGTGGGGATGATGTTGGACTCCATGTCCTCGAAGTCAGCGTGAAAGATGAACACCGGCAGCTCCCCGGGCGGCGCGTTCACCGACAGGTCCTGTGCCCGTTCGTCGGCGAGCATGACCTCTAGGATACCGTACCCGGTTGTCTCGCGGGTGAGCACCTCGGAGAGCACGTCCAACCGATCCCTGTCGAACTGGATCTGCTCGCGCAGCGCGAACTCGCTGATGAGGTCCTTGGATATGTCGAGGAAGGTGGTGCGCATGCGCTCCGGGTCCAGCAGCTCGGCGCTCTCGGGATTGTGGGCGGCCAATACCTGCCGGGCCATATCGAGGACACTGAACTCGTCCTCGGAGAGCCTGAGCTCGGGAGGCATTGTATGATAAATAAAGCGGACCGCGCCGGGGACCTTCAGGATGGTGACCTTGATGTCGCCCGGTACCTTGTAACTATCCACCTCCTCTGCATCCTGAGGGAAGTCCGCCATCATGCGCGTGAGCATGAAGTTGGGGCGGATGGCCGGCTTGAGCACCTTCTGATAGATGCTCCGGTCGCCCTCGCGGTGGCCCTCGAGATAGGGCTTCAATCCCCGGATGAGGTGAAGGCCCTCAAACAGGTTGAGTACCACCTTGAGCACCCGAGAGACGTAGTAGGCCGTGCATGCCTGGCACTCGCCCACCTCCTTCTTGACGTACATCTCCTCGTGTCGGATGGTCCTGCGCATGTCCACGTAGGCGGAGACCGGGTCCCGGCGTAGGGTGTCGGTGACCATGGTCTGCATGTAGCGGAAGCGCGCCGGGAAGCACCGAGTGCAGCGGATGTTGTTGGTGCCCATCATCGCCGGGCTGAAGAGCTGGGGCGTGGCGCGGATCTGCTCGATAACACGAATGATCTCCTTGAGCATGGCGGTCTGGTTCTGACCGTACTCATAGAGCCGACGCTCGGCCAGGATCACCCGGCTCGCGGTCCGCACCTGGGAGAGCTTGTTCATGGTCCTGAGCATGCAGACCTCGCTGTCCTCGAGGGATGAACCGTAGGGACACCCCACACAGTTCACGCGGATCGTGTCCTCACCGCTCTCCTCGCCCACGAGCTCGAACTCGCAGCAGGCCACCGCCGGACGAACCATGGTCTCTCCTCTAGTAGAAGTAGTGTTCTTCCTGTATTATAAAGGATGGCTACAAGCACCGGGAACGGGCACCAGGAATCGAAACTGCTAACCTTTATTAGTAATGTAAAGTAAAAGAGTAGCAGGAGGTATAGCCACAGTGCCATTAGACATGGGCCGGTTCATGGGGGGCGGAGCCGACCCCCAGCTGATGAACGCCATCAACGAGGCGTCCAAGACAGCTATCTCCAACAGCCGCCGCATCCGTATGCTCGAGGACCGGATCAAGAAGGTTTCCGGCGACCTTGAGATGCTCAACAACAACTACATGGAAGAGTCCAAAAAGACGGCCAGTCACCTCAAGAACGTCACAATCGCCACTGAAGAATTGCGCGACCAGATCGGTCGCATCATCAAGGAGCTCAAGCTCATGCGCGTCGAGATGCAGAAGTTCGCCCCTCGCGGGAAACTTCTTGAGCTCGAGAGCTTCATCGACCTCGTCAACCCCGCCAACATCCTCACCTCGGCCGATGTTGAGCGAATCGCCAGAAATATCGTGGAGGAGCGCAAGTAACCATGGACTCGCTTCTGGGTAAATTCCTCGGGAAAAAGGGACCTCCTGTCAACGAGGTCGTTAACATGCGCTCGCAGGGAATGCCCGACAACGTGATCTTTCAGAACCTCTCTCAAGAGGGATTCACACCTGATGATATCCAAGCTGCAATGCAGCAAGCAGACATGAAAATGGGTATGGGAGGAGCACCAGGAATGGGACCGCCAGGTATGGGGCAACCAGGGATGGGGCCCCCAGGAATGGGACCCCCGGGAGGACCACCAGGAATGGGGCCGCCCGGTATGGGTCCACCAGGGATGGGACCGCCGGGGATGGGACCGCCAGGAATGGATATGGGACCGCCCGGTATGGGTCCGCCAGGAATGGGACCCCCCGGTATGGGGCCACCAGGGATGGGACCACCAGGAATGGGACCACCGGGGATGGACATGGGACCACCAGGAATGGGACCACCAGGGATGGGACCACCAGGGATGGACATGGGACCACCAGGAATGGGACCACCTGGGATGGGGCCACCAGGAATGGGACCACCTGGGATGGGGCCACCAGGAATGGGACCACCAGGAATGGGACCACCAGGAATGGGACCACCGGGAATGGGGCCACCGGGAATGGGGCCACCAGGAATGGGCGGACCGCCAGGAATGGGCGGACCGCCAGGAATGGGACCACCGGGAATGGGACCCGACATGGGAGGCCCCGGAGCTCCCGGTGGACGAAATATCGAGGCCTTGGTAGAGAAGATCGTGGACGAGAAATGGAAGGAAGCTGAAGTCCGCATCGAGGATCTCGAGTCCTTCCGCACCGACCTGCACGAGAGCATGGCCGAGATCCGTGAGGAACTGGCCGAGCTCAAGTCGCGCTATGTGGAACTGCAGGAGCACTCCACCGTGCGCTTGGAGGAGTACAGCAAGGAGCTTGAGGGCGTGGGCGCCCAGATCAATGCGCTCCAGCGTGTGCTCCAGCGGATCTTCCCAACGATCGCGGAGAACGTGCGTGAACTGTCCGATGTCGTTCGCGACATGAAACGCCTCCGTGCCAAGGAGCAGGTCCAGAAGATCCACGAGTGAAAAAGGTGTCAAGGACCCCCGAAAGCGTGCTGGCAGTCCGCGCTGAAGGGGAGTCGCCCGTAGGGGAAGGCGACGATGGTCCGTCCGGGAGCTTTGCTCCCTCCCCCTCCCAACCCGCGGCGGCGGGCGCCGGTCACGCGCTCGCCGCTGCCTTGTTCTGCCCAGTTTTCCAAACATTCAAAAGTGTGCCCTCCACCCCAAGATATCATGCCCGAGCTCACCCCCGAGCTTCGTGAACTGCTCATCAAGCACCATTACGCGGTGATCGGCAAGCACTCAGCGGTCAAGACCTGCCACTGGACGAAACGCTCGATTCGAGAAGGTCGAGTGTGCTACAAGCAGAAATTCTACGGGATCGAGAGCCACCGCTGCCTCCAGATGACCCCTGCGGTCGGGTGGTGCAACCACCAATGTCTCCTCTGCTGGCGCCCCGTGGAGAACACACTGGGGGGTGAGATGGACGAGGATGTGGACGAGCCCAAGGACATCGTGGACGGAGCGATAGCCGCCCAGCGCAAGCTGCTCATAGGGTTCAAAGGACTTGACGAAGTCGATAAGGACCGTTTGGAGGAGTCGTTCAGCCCCCGCAACGCCGCCATCTCACTTGCGGGCGAGCCCACACTCTACAGCCGGATCGACGACCTCATATTCGAGTTCCACAACCGCGGGATCACTACATTTCTGGTCACGAACGGCACTCGGCCGGACCGGCTCCCCACGTTCACGGAACCGACCCAGCTCTACATATCCCTCGACGCCCCTGACCGTGAACGGTACCTTGCCATGGACAGGCCCATGGACGCTTCTTCCTGGGACCGGCTGAACGAGAGCCTCGAGAAGCTCCCGTCGTTCCGCTGCAGGACGGTCATCAGGCTCACCTTGGTCAAGGGACATAACATGACCAATCCCGAGGGCTACGCCCAGCTCATCAAGAAGGCCGAACCGACCTATATCGAGTGTAAGTCATACATGCATGTGGGTTTTTCCCGCAAACGTCTTCCCCGCGAGGCCATGCCGTCCCATCAAGAGGTAAAGGACTTCGCCAAGCGGATCGCGAAAGCGACCGGCTACGAGATCAAGGACGAGCAGGAGGCCAGCCGGGTGGTCCTTCTTTCGTAGGGCCCTGTGCATCCGACCTTCGCTGTCGTAGGATCAGGAACACCACGCTGTACAGATCCATTGCGAGGATGAGCACTACGGACATGAAAGATACCTAGGGAACCGGCCACGATATCATAGAACCCACCCCTTAGCAACAGCAGGAAGGCAGCGAGATAGAGCAAGAACGTCATGTTCATCGTCTGTCCCTGGGCCATGGTCCCGCCGTTGGACTGGATGGATACTATACTTTATCTATCGAACGCCCGGGAGCGTCGGCTCACCCCTCATCGGGGACGAGCTCCGCCGGCAGTCCGGCGAAGGCGTGGAGGTAGGCCGCCTCCATGTAATGGAGCTTGGCGGGGACCACGAGCAGATGAGGCGGTGGGCCGATGTCCTCCCTCTGCAGCGTCCGGAGGGGGCCGGCCCGCACCACGGGCTCCGGGGATCCGGCCCGGGCCAGGGCTATCATCAGGGAGTCACCATCGATCCGAGGAGCACCGTCCGGAAGCGGGCCACTCCGCCGCTCCGCAAGTCGACGTTCCATAGTCATGAGAGTGTCCATGCCCTCGTTAGCGGTCATGTAGCGTCCCTCGTCCGCCACTATGTCCATGACCAGCAGGGTATGGCAGTCCCGCTCAAGGTTCTGGTGGACCACCTCGAGCGGCGAAGTGGGAAGGTAGCTGGGATGGGGAAAAGGTACGGAACCCGCCTTGCCGAACCGCACGAGCTGAAGCCCCGTCACTCCAACTGCCGAGTAGATGGAGGCGCCGTGCACAACACGGGTAGCGACACCCTCCGCATGGGCCCGCAATCTCAGGTCAGGATGTGTCGTGGCGACCATGGGGTCCCCTTGGACCAGGAATCCCACATCACCCTTCGCGGAGGCCTCGATTATCCGCTCCGCCCGTGACTCTACCTCCTCGCGGCTGAGCACTTCGATAGGTCCACCCACGAGCTCTTCAAGACGTGTGGGATCGAGCCCAGCCATGAGACCCGTGTAGAATTCAGCGAACAGTGTCGTGCAGGAGCGCATGGTCTCTAGAGCTTCAAGGGACGGGCTTCGCTCATCGTAAAGCCCCAGGCCGATAAGGATGAGCTGACCCTTAGCCATCGAGGCAGTCCTGACACACGTGCCGGATGGCGTCGCCCTCTATCTCGTGCTCCATATGTCCCCGTGCGCAACAGGCGGGCGTGCCACACTCATCGCACACCAGGGGCGTCTGCACTGGATCGTCCTCTACGATCATGCAGAAGAAGCATTCTGTGACCTCGTCTGTTCTCACAAAAAGGTGGATGGTCCAATCATCGCTTTTAAAGGTTCACCGACGACCCAGGAGGTGGCCTACGAGGAGGCGGATCACGCGCAGGCCGTCGACCAGCGGATTGACCTTTGAGCGCTCGTCGCCGTAGACTGCAATGATGGGCGTCTCGGTCACGACAAGACTGAGGTCGGCGGCACGGAGCACCATCCCGACCTCCACTGTATAGCGCTCGAAACCACGCACAAGTTCTGCAGCGTGCTCACCGCGGAACGCACGGAACCCTGACTGGACATCAGTGAGGTGAATACCGGTTGTGAGGGTGCATATGCCACTAACGAGGCGGTTGGACAGCCGTCGCTGGAAGGGCATCTGGGAAATATCCCCCAGGAACCTGCTCCCGATACACATTGTGCTTCCCTCCAGCCCCTTAACCAGTTGAGGGATATCGGAAGGGTCATGCTGACCGTCAGCGTCGAGCATCACATAGATATCAGCGGCCACGGCGGCAACGCCCGTCTCCATGGCCGCGCCCTTCCCACGGTTCTCCGGATGGACAACGACCTCAGCTCCGGCTTCGCGGGCAGCGGCGTCGGTCCCGTCCTTCGATCCATCATCCACCACTACAACGCGGTCGACGTGAGGGAGTGTGTTCTTGACCACAGTGGCGATAGCATCGGTCTCGTGGAAGGCTGGGATGATCGCGGCGAGCATCGGACACCCTCACATGAGCTTGAGGTCGCCCGTGAGGCGGTCCATCGCGTCCTCGGGTGCCGGGCCAATGCCCAAGGCCGTAACAGTGCCGGGCGGGATCTCGGTGTAGCCAGCGTCGCGGACCAGGAAACAGGGGAGCGGTATGCGCTGGGCACGGCTATGGAGATCCAGGAGGTCGTCGAGGGAGTCCACCTGGACAGCGATCTTGCGTTGCCCCTCTCGACTCCACGTGTCCACCCACTCCCGGCGTGAGCGCTGGGCACGCTCAAAGGCGCCAAGGGCAGCGTGGGCCCCTTGGACGACCACCTTCCCGCGGCTGAGCTTGAGATCTCTACGGAACACGATGACCTGCTTCAGCTCATCCGTCACCAAGGCACCCCCTTGTATTTGAGGGCGTAACCGACGTAGTTCATCAGCAGGTGGAGCGGGGGAGTTATGAGGAGGAGAATGATCATGGTCCTCGCCGGTGGCGCCCATCCGACAAGGTACAGGACGACCAGCGCTCCGACCACGAAGTCGAGCTGGTCAAGCAGCAGCGTTCGTTCCCCACGGCCCACATCGATCCGACGCTTCAGGAAGGATCCGACGAGGTCGCCCGCGAGCGCACCGATAGCCATCACGAAACCGAGCAACCAAGTCTCGCCCTGACCCAGAGACACTGCCGCACCGATGACTGCAGCGTACACTATACCGGCAAGCGTCTTGCCATCACCCAGGATGCGTCGGCCATCCGTCCACTCCCGGCCCATATCCAGGGGGTAGGCCAGGGCTTTGAAGAAAGAGAAATGCGCCATGTAGCAGGGGGCCATATTCGCCATATATGCCGGTAGGAAGTACAGGAAGGCGTTCAGGACCTCCATCGGAAGGCTCATGTGCACGCCTCCAGTGCAGTTTCAAGTGTGTGGACACCGCCGGTCGCCTCATCGAAGGTCATGATGTCGTCGGTGGTGTTCAGGTAGGTGAACCGGAGCGCCAGAGCTGTGGACACTTCGGTTGCGGCCACCACGTCCTCGCCTCCAGCACGGGGATGGAAGGCGAAGGCGAACCGGGCCGGCCGGCTCTCTATTAACCACTTGAGCCCCTCCAGATCATCTACGGGGACGTCACCCAGGCGGGAGGGATTGGAACGCATTCCCACCATTATCTCGGTCATCCCCCCGTCAATGGTCTGGACGGGGAAGGGGATCTCATAGGTCCGCATCTCACCCAAGAGGTTGAGGTTGTACTTTTCACCTGAAACGCCCAGGAAGAGGAGCGCCAGCCGGTCAGCGGCCCGGACCAACTGGTTGAAGTCCCCTCCTTCGACGGTGATCACCCCCCTTGCCCCTTCATAGGTGATCCGGGACTCTTTGCCACCAGCCAATGCCCCCTTGATATTGATGACCGCACATCCATGGGGGGCTTTCAAGCGGGCGGCCGTATAGAGTAGCAGACAGAGCACTGCCAGGACAATACACACACGCACCAGAGGAAGCGAGCTACTGGGCTCAGGCTCGCCCAGTCCATCCTCCTCCTGCTCGGATGGCATGGCAGGCTCGGTCGCACGCAAGCTTTTAATAGATAGAGATTCCCGCCGACAATATGGACCCGTCCTCCCATCTGAAGGAGGCACGGAAGGCCAGTAAGACCGCAACGTTCCTCATCGATGTCGCGATGACACGGGCAAAGGACCCACACCTCCTCATCTCAGCCATCAAACAGCTCTACACAGGTATGGACAACGCCATCACCGCCGCCCTTATCATCGCCCGGAAGCGCGGGCACATCCCCAACGTACCGACCATTGACCGATACAGGTCGGAGGTCTTCGAGGAAGTGCTTGTGAAGGAGCACGGATTCAACGAGGAGTACCCCGCGGCGTTCCGTACCGTTACCAAGCTTCATCATGCCATCGAGGACAAGCACATTGACGTGGATGCCAATTCCATCAGTCTCATCATCTCGACCGAGAAGGGATCAGTGTCAGTGAGTCGGGGCCAGCTGAATGAACTATCTAAGCTCTTAGCAGGCCTCGTACGCGACACCGACGGGCTGATCTGAGCATTAAAGGTTGAGATCAGGGAACACGTTGATACCGTTGGACTCGATCGTATAGGGTACGATCTTGCGGGGAAAGGCGACCCCCCGCATCTTAATGATCTCCAGCCCCAATCGACGTGTCCATTCCCGGCGAAGGTTGTAGAGGTTGACCACGCCATCGGCCAGGAACTCGGTGCCGTAGGCGCTCTTGATATTGTCGGGAGTTAGGTGTTCTTCAACGGTGAAGATGCTGGTCGTGTTGTGGATCTTGACCGTCTCGAATAGCTTGAGGAAGGTGCGCCGGCGTTCCATTTCACCTTCGCTAACCATCGCCAGGGCAGTGAGGGAGTCGATCCCCAGTAGGGTGGCGCCGATGGTCTCGATCGTCTTCTCGATAGGGCCCCGGTCCTCCTTGATGAAGCTCTGGAGATGCGTCGGGTAATAGTTCTTGAAGGTGAACAGTCCTTTCTTCTCCAGCGCCTCCAGGTCGTATCCCATGCGCTTCATGAACCGGTCCACCTCGTCACGCGACTGCTCGAATGAGATATAGAGTCCCGGTTCGCCATCGGTCACGGCGGCATTGTGAAGGATCTGGAGGGCGAGCGTGGTCTTGCCGGTGCCGGGCCCGCCGAAGAGGCAGATCGTTGCGTTGCGCTCGAACCCGCCCCCCATGAGCTTGTCGAGGCCCGGAACGTGGGTGAGAACCTTCTCGTCAATGTTCTGGGGCCGCGCGGGCGCGTCCATCCTTGTAAGATTGGGGTCCTCGCCGAACACGGACATGTCCGTTCATGGGGCATGCAAAACATAAAAAGGGATGCCGCGGGCGAGGTGCCCGGCATCAAAGATTTATAGATGAGGGCCACCTCCCCACACATGGGCGCCGTCTCCCTCCGTTCTCTTCTCGATGGGAACGAGCCCTGGCAGTACCTCGACGAGGTCGCTAAGTCCGTTGAAGAGTTGACGGCCGTCCCGGGAAATGACCGGGAGCTCTCGGAGCTGGCAGCAAGGTGCGATGCGGTCGGCCTCAGACGGTCCGCCCTCCTCCTACGGCTCGCTGCCAGCGAGCTAGGGCCACGTGACGCAGACGCGGTTGTCTCCGTTATCATAGACCGAAGAGGTCCAGCACTGATGGAGGCCTTGGAGGGGGCGCTTCGTGAGCTTGGACGATCACTCAGGGGCATACTTGATGCCGTAGAGCGCCTCGATAATCCCGTTGACCGCGCTATCGTTCTTGGTATCCTTGGTGAGGTCCTGGCCGATTCACCTACAGCGGAGCGGCTCGCACCGTCCGTGCTCAGAGAGCTGAAGCGTACGAGCGATACCGTACGCCTGGACATCATCCCTCCCCTCATGACAGCAGCCGATGAGAGGACACGCCCACGTCTCTCGCGCCAGGCCAAGGAAGTCCTCTCTTCCATCGTTGCTGAGGACGCGCCCAGGCGCGCTGCCACCTTCCTCGCAGCATTCCCATCTGCCAGTGCAGCAGAGATGGGGGATTGGCTCATGCGAGAAATGGCCGAGTCCGACGTCTCTAGTCGAGCACGATGGGCAGCCGCACTGGGTCAGGCGCTCGGTCCGGATAGTATGGTCGGATTCGCCGACAGCATTGTCATCGATGCCACATCCCTGCCCCGAAAGGAACGTTGTCGCACGCTCTTCCACCTCGTCGAAGGTCTGGGTGACCGTGCACCCCAAACTGCCATGGAAGCGGCAATTGATCTCGTGAAGGATTCGAGACCGGACGAGGCAGTAACGCTCCTTGCCCATCTCGCCCGAGCCCCTCTATCGGACGCCGCGTTCTGCCGGCTCATGGAGGGCCTCGTCCCAAGAGTTCTCCACGAGCTGGCCGAACTGGAGGACCCGTGGAGCCGTGCCGAGGCAGTGCGCAGCCTCCTCAAGCTCTCCTCAGGATGCCCGAGGGATACGGCCCGCACGGTGCTCGCTGCAGCGATAGAACTGCCCGATCCCGAGCATACCGCTCACGTGATCAAGGGTGCACGTGCACATTGTACGCCACGCCCCGACCTCCTCGAGGCGGTCGCCGGCACGGCTCTCGAGGCGCTTGTACCCGCTGCTGACATCAAGGCCCTCCCCCGTAGACTGGAAGTGCTCCGTGACCTAGCTGCTTCAAGCCAGTACGTCGCCGGAGCGGTTCGCGACCACCTGACGCCACTCCTCAGAGAGCTAGTACGGACGTGCACTGACATCTCAGATCCTTGGGAAAGGGCCACATCACTCGGGATACTGGGAGACCTCGTGGGACCTGAGATCGTGGGCGCTGAACTCGCCGATCGGACCGATGCCCTCTTGGAGATGACCGAGAGCATCCAGGACCCTTGGCTCCACATGGATGCTCTCCTCGCTCTCACCAAGGTGCTCACCTCCGATCAGACAGAGGCGGCCATCGTCCGCACGTTCGACGCCGTATCCGATCCTGCCAGACGTGCCAAGGCCCTCTCCAAGATGCGAGAACGTTCGATCCTGGAGCATCTGGCCGAGCGACTCCTGAACGAGCGGATTTCCACGCTCCTCCCACCAAGGGACGCTCCTCCCGAACTGGCAGGACCCACGTTCGCATCCCTGCTCAAGGCCACGGCCGGGCACCAATCGACAGTAAAGGTCCTTACTGAGTTCGACCTCCAATGCCCTCGCATCAGTCCCATTGCCCTCCCCGGCTGGCCTCCACCGGACCCCGGTTCAGGAGGACCTTGGAGCATGCTCACTGCAGCCGGTCTTTCCACACCGCCTCCCGCGGGTGACGTCGGTGCCGTGGCGCGTGAGCTTCTTCCTCCCACCAGCTTCGCTGATGACCTTGCAGCCCGTCTCCTCGTAGAAGGCGAGACATCCTCTGCACACCTAGTGCCCGAAGCAGCGGGCATCGCGCTCCTTGCTAGGACGAGCGCCGTCTCGCTGGCGGACGTACTAGCAACCGTACATAAGATCAGTGCCGAGGTGGAGTGCTCGTCCATCACAAAGCTCATGGGCTACCTGGAGCATAGCCTGGAGGTGCTCGAGGGGCGGTCCGCTCCTGCCCCGTGCATGTTCTGCCCGGCAGCAGAGGGATGCGAGACCAAAGAATACCGGCTCATCCTCAGGTCAGTCCCCGCTATCTGCGAGGCGCCCACCGACGAGCGTCGCGACCTCCTCATAGACATTACCAATGAGCTTGCATCGGTCGATAATCCAATCCCTGCAGTACATTTAGCCCTCGATACCATCGGTCGCTATGCCAATAGAGAACTTTCCCAGGAAGGTGCGCTCATCCGTTTGATCGACCTCCTCCTGTTCCCACCGGACTGTGTGCGGAGGATGAAGGTTGTCCTCGCGACAGCGGGGACCGACCGGGTACTAGCGGATGCACGGCGGACCTTGGCGCTCCAAGACCGTGTCAAAGGGATTGCCTGGGCTCGCCGAGCACCCGGCTCCGAGGACCTTCACGCTCTTGAGGGTGTCCTTGAAACTGTGGGCATTGGGGCCGCTACGACCCTCGCCCGTGTTCGTTGTCTACGCAGGGTGCTCGACGCCGAGGCCCGGCCTCTGCTCATCGCCTCTCTGGAAGCAGGCCGGACCGACGTCTACCGAGCGCTCGCTCAGGTCGCCCTCTCGCCCCTCCCACCAGTACCACGCCGCCAGGCCCTTGGTGCAGTACTGGATGGCCCAGCACTTGCAGCTATCGGACGTAGCAGGAAGGCGCTCGGATCTCTGGACATCACCAGGCCACTGGCCAATGCGGTGGTAGCTCCCATCCCCACCACTACGGGCCCCACACAGGCCCCTGTCGACACACCCCAACCCTTGGAGGTGCCCGAGCCCGTTCTCGTTGCCGAAGAGGATTATGCCGTTCGCTCTGGATGCTCCTACCTAGTGATCGAGAGCAAACCCGGAACGAGCTTTCGCCTCCTTGCATACGCCCACACTCTCGGAAAGCCCACCCTCTGTATCACTCGTACCAATCCTGAAATCCTTCGCCGTCGCTACGGACTGACCGAGGATGTCGCAGTGCGTTGGCTCACTGACGAACAATCCATCGATAACGTGACCCTAAGCCCATCGCATATCGACACGGTCCAGGCTATCAAGCGTTTCGTCGAGGACTCGCCATCGTCGGTCGTGCTCCTGGACGGGATGGAGTACCTGGTGGGCCACAACGGTTTCGACTCCGTGTTCCGAGCCATCCAATCCCTCAGGGACCGTGTGTCCATGGGTGATACCTCACTCATCGTAACGGTGAGCAGGTTCGCTCTTGGCGAGCGCGAGCTCACGCTCCTCCAACGCGAGCTTGAGACCCTGGGGCACGAGACGAGCAGCGAAGGACGGTGATCATGGCCACTGCTGGCATGGAGCTACAGCTCCTCGTCTCCCTTCTGGTTGCCGGCCCCGTCGTCGCCCTGGCGGCCACCTATGTATTCCATGCCGCTCTCGACCGAGAGGGTGATGGCCGGTGGGGGTTCCGTGAACGTACATTCGTTGCCACTTTGCTAGGTTTCTGGGCCCTTACGCTCTTCATGGGCGCGAGCAGGGCGAGCTCCGCACTTGCTGCGACAATGATCCAGGCCCAGAATCTCATGTTCCCCGTGTTCCTAGTGGTCGGTCTTTCAGCCACGTACCTCTTCAGCTACCTTTTCGGGGGCGAGGACGAGGTGAGCGGGCTCCGAAGGGG
>Ga0187833_10003000_pt1 | contig 17541 bp, 19 predicted proteins | sample ETNtaG_37_FD_167968 | JGI IMG/M metagenome (GOLD analysis project Ga0187833, IMG submission 167968) | Marine microbial and viral communities from oxygen minimum zone, Eastern Pacific Ocean - ETNP2014_SV_400_PacBio MetaG (Illumina Assembly) | ecosystem: Environmental > Aquatic > Marine > Hypoxic...
AGAAGTGCAATAGTGTGAAGAGTGAGTAAATTATTCTATTTTACTTATCCTCCTCACATGCCTTTCTTCTTTACTAAAACCTGTGTTGAGCCAAACATCTACAATTTCTTTTGCAAGCTCTTTTCCGATGAGCCTGCCGCCAAGACATAATATGTTTGCATGGTTATGTAATTTACTTAGCTTTGCTATGTAATTGTTGTAACAGAGAGCGGCTCTTATACCTGTTATTTTGTTTGCTGCTATGCTCATGCCAATGCCTGCACCGCAGATTAGAATTCCTTCTAAATTTTTCTCAACAACATATTCTCCTAATTCCTTTGCTATATCAGGATAATCTACTGGATTAGAATTATATGTTCCAAAGTCTTTAACAGAGTAGCCTGAGTCAACTAAGTATTCCTTGATATATTCTTTTAGTTCATACCCTCCATGGTCTGAACCTATGACTACTTCTCTTCCCATTTAGGTTAAAGAAATAAGGAGTTTAATAAAGATTTATATTTTAGAAAGTCTAATACTTAAACTTTAAATTATTTTTATTCTTGCTAAAGAGCACTTTTTCTATATTATATATCCCATATTTGGGCGCTTCAAGGAATCCTTCTAAAGCAGCTTCCGCAAGAAAGCCCTTGTCAATCCACTCAGAAAACCATTCATTAACATAAGCAGGATCCTCCTGTCTAAACCCTGTTCCCATTCTAACAAGCCATTTTTGGTTTAAGATTTCATGAGCCCCTAATGGTGGAGCTATTATTATAGGCAAACCAAGAGCTGTGTAAAAAGAAAGTTCGCTTGGCTTTGTCCAGAGAATGTCTGTTTCATGAAGTAACTTATTAAATTCTTCAAAATGACTTTTCTTGTTTAGTGTACATAGTATGTTTATAGATTCTCCCAGTTTTTTTGTTAGGTTTAGATTGTTTATTACATCCTTAAAATACTGCTCTATTTCAAGGCGGGTTCCTGCAATAAGGTTTATTCTGATTTCGTTCTTTTTTATTTTTGCTTTAAGGCTTTTTAGTATGGTTGCTACTGTTTCTTTTTGAGCTCCTGCACCTCCAATTACTAAGGTTAAGGTTAAAGGGTGGGTACTTTTAGTTCTGTAGTATTTCCCAAGATGGTTTTTGATGACAGCTTTATATTTTGAGATGTAAATCTTGTGGGGGTCTAAGTTAGGAAGCCTTTCCCCTAAATCTTTTTTTAGGAGTTCAAGGTTTCTTCCCAGATTTTCTTTTGGCAGTGGAAAGCCTGTGAAGAAGATGTTCTTTTTTGGAACTCCATAAGCTATTAATCTTTTTGTGCTGTGTTCTGTAGGAGTAAGATAATATAACTTATCTTTTTTTGGATGTTCAGGAACCCATGCCCGGTTAATGTCTGTGTCAGTGACAACACAATATACGTCCTTTAGCTTTTCATGTGCAGCTGCCAGTGCTGGAACAAAATAAGTGCTTATGAAAGGAATCTTTTTTTCTTTTGTGTATTCTACTATGCTTTTAAAGATGCCTTTTTTTATCAACCGATGCATGTATTTTGAACCTAAACTTGGCTTAGACAGGTCTCTAAGTGGGTAGTAAGGAGATATTGACTGGATTTTGTCATAGATACGCCAAAGGATTTCTCCGATTATAGGGAAAGATCTCATTCTAGATACACCTTCATAAAAAGATGCGAGCCTGTGCCAAGTCTTTTTCTCTTTGACTGTTATGATTTTATCGCTGTTTGCAGTTATGATTCTTTCATAGGCTATATCTTTTAGAGGATAGGCTGCTCTCTGATGTCCATAGCCCATGTCCACTGATATGACCCATGCTTTGTTTCTAGAACTCATTCTAACCTCTTTTGAATTGATAATGAGAGAAGAGGTATTTAAAGATTTCTAACTGAAAAAAATATAAAAAAGAATTTAGGCTTCTACAACCTTAATTGCATCAACAGGACAGACTTCTTCTGCTTCTTTGTTGTCGCCTACTTCTTCTAGTTCTGTTACTTTTGGCTTTGCCTTGTTAGCGCCATCTTCTTCTACCAGTTCCCAGTTGGAGCTCTGGCTTGTGCATGCGCCACAGCCTATGCAGGCTTCTTTGTTGTATTCTATTTTGAATTTTGCCATAATATCACCATAAAGAGTTAAATTAATGGATTTTTTAAAGTTTACTATTAATTTAAGTTTATTCTTCTTCCTTTTGGAACATAGTTGAAGATCTTTCCTTCTTTGCATTTGCCGCAGCCTAGAAAATCTGTTTTGTGTTTTAGGATGATGAATTCTTTTGAGCTTACTTCTTTGGTTAGGTCATTGCCTTTGAGCCAGTCCAGCATTTCTTCTTTGGTTATTTCAACAATGTTTTTAGATGCATTTTTTCCTATTATCTGTGAGCCTTCTATTGTTAGCCTTATGGTGTTGTCAACCTGCCTTGCAAAATATAAGCCTAGTGTGTTGATTCTTAGCTTTGATAAATCTATTGAAGAGAACTCACTATTTATACAATATAGCTTGCCTTTCTCGTTTTTTAAGAAGACATAGTCTAGTTTTCCTTCAAAGCCAAACTGCTTTTTTAGTATGTTTAGGATTTCCTTTTTTTCTTTGCTGTTGAGGATTTTTAGGTTTTGCATTTTATTGCTCGTCTTTGTGGTATAAATCAAGAATATAGACTATATCACTTTCTATTCTGTAAGATAGTCTAAAAGGAGATATATATAACTCTCTGGTTCCTTTTCTGCCATACTGCATAGGTTTTCCAATTTCTGGATTGTCTTTAATTTTAGATACTTGAATGATTATTTTTTCCTTTAGAAGTTTATTTTTGATTTTCTTAAAGTTTCTTTTGAAATAAGATTCAAAGATTACTTCTACCATTTTTTCATTTCGTCTATGAATTCGTCAAAGTCCATCTTTATGCCTTCTCCTTTTTCGATTCTTCTAAAAGCTTCTTCAGTTCTTCTGGCGAATTCTAAGTCATCTTTTAAATCCTCTTCCAGTTTATTGGCTTTTTTCATTATAAGTTGACCATTGTTTTGTATGATGATTAGTTTCTCACCTTCTTGAATATCTTCTCTCATTTCAGCAGGGATTACTACCTGCCCTTTTGAACTCATTTTGGTTATTGCTACTTCCATGTGTATCACCAAGTAAGATTAGTCTTACCCCCTATATAAATCTTTCTTTTTTGAAAACCTTTTTAAAACCTCATTCCTTTCTTATAGTAAAATGGACAAACTTAGACAGCCGATTGTGGTTTTTGTAGGGCATATTGATCATGGGAAGACAAGCCTGTTGGATAAGGTTAGAGGATCGGCTATTACTGCAGGAGAGGCTGGCGGTATTACACAGGCTATTTCATGTTCATGCGTTTCATTGGATGTTATTAAGGATATTTGCGGAGAGCTGCTTAAGGCGCTTAAGATGGAGTTTACTATTCCAGGATTATTGTTTGTAGATACTCCAGGCCATGCAGCGTTTAATAATATTAGAAAGAGAGGAGGCAATTTGGCTGATATTGCTGTTTTAGTTATTGATATTAATGATGGGGTTAAGCCGCAGACTTTAGAATGTATTAAGATTCTTAAGGAGTATAAGACTCCGTTTATTATTGCACTTAACAAGATTGACCTTATTTCTGGATGGCAGGATAAGGAAGGTGCGTTGTTGCAGGTTATCAATGATCAACCTGATTCTGTTAAAGGTATTCTGGAGAAGAAGCTGTATGAGGTTGTGGGCAAGCTTTCTGAAGAGGAGTTTGATTCTGATAGGTTTGACAGGGTTGATGATTTCAGCAAAAGGATTGCGATTGTTCCTGTTTCAGCTAAGACTGGAGCAGGATTGCCTGAGCTTTTGATGGTGTTGACTGGACTTGCGCAGAAGTTTCTTGAAGATAATCTTAAGTCAGAGAGCAAGGAAGCAAAGGGTACTATTATGGAAGTTAAAGAGGAGACTGGGTTTGGGAAGACTATGGACGTTATTATTTATGATGGCAGCCTTAAGAAAGGTGATACTATTGTTGTTGGAAGTTTAGGTGAGCCAATTGTTACAAAGGTGAGAGGATTGTTTGAGCCTGTGTTTAAGAGAGGGCAGAAGTGTAAGTTTAAGTCGGTGAATGATGTTAATGCTGCTATAGGAGTTAAGATTCTGGCGCCTAATGTTGATGATGCTGTGGCTGGGATGCCAATAGTGAGCTGTGATGAGAAGGATGTAGAGAAGGTTAAGAAGGAGATTAGCACTGAGATTGAAAGTGTTGTTATTCATACTGAAAGTAATGGTATTATTGTGAAGGCTGACTCGCTTGGCTCGCTTGAAGCATTGATTATATTGTTGAAAGAGAAAGAGATTCCGATTAGAAAGGCTACTATTGGTAATATTACAAAGAAGGATGTTGCCGAAGCTGAGAGCATGAAGGAAGAAGATCCTTTGCTGAGTGTGGTGATTGGATTTAATGTTGCTTTGGAAGGGAAGGATGAGAAGAAGGTTAAGATTATTACTAATGATGTGGTGTATAAGCTTATTGAAGAGTATGAAAAATGGAAAGAGGAGGAACTTAAGTCTCAGGAGGGTAAGGAGTTGGAGTCTTTGGTTAGACCTTGTAAACTTACTATTATGAGTGGATATGTGTTTAGGCAGAATAATCCTGCTGTTGTGGGTGTTGATGTGATGGAAGGTGTTGTTAAGAATAATACACCTCTTATGAAGGAGGATGGCAAAGAGATTACTACTATTAAGAGCATGCAGCTGGATCAGGATAATGTTGAGAAGGCTGAGAGAGGAAAGAAGGTTGCTATTTCATTGCCGAATGTTACTGTTGGAAGGCAGATTAATGAAGGGGATGTTTTGTTTTCTGCGATTCCTGAAGAAGACTTCAGAAAGTTGAAAGAATTGAAGAAGCATCTTAAAAAGGAAGAGATTAAGATTCTTAAAGAGATTGCAGTTATTATGAGAAAGAAGAATGAGATGTGGGGAGTGTAGGATTACTTATTAGTGATAATTAAGAAAGATTTAAAAAGAGATTTCTATCCTATAGAGAATAATAGACTACATGGAGGCAATTAAAATGGATAAGAGTAGATTAATGGGTTATTTTGGAAGAAGAGAAGAACCAGTAGAATCTGCAGAAGAGGTTAGAATTCCTGATATTATTGATCAGCCAGTTCATATTGAAGCGTTGATATATTTAAATATGGAGGCAATTCAGGAGTCAATGAATAATGAACTTGTAAGATCTGTTGAGGCTCTTAATTTTTCAGGAGATCAATCATATAGAGTAAAAAGGATATCATATGAAGGAGAAGACAACAAGAGAAAAAAGATGGTTGGGATAGACATTGGAAACGGTACAGTTTATTCAATAGAATCTAAATATATTAAAGGGATTGATGGAGACCAATTCACAAAAAATATGTTTGATGCTTTGGGATAAACTTGTTTTATTCATTCTTTTTCTTATTATAATTATTAAATAAAAAGTGCGAGGGAGGGGATTCGGACCCCCGGATCCACTAAGGAACAGGATATCTTACTTCCCGTAAGTGCTCCTTATAGAGCTGGCCTTAAGTATCGCACTGATTCTCAGCCCTGCGCGTTTGACCAGACTTCGCTCTGAGGAAAAACAAGAATTAACTTGATTTTAACCCTCGCATTAAAAATTGTCTGGTTTAAATATATAAGATTTAAAGCTATTTAAAAACATTTCTAAAGCAAAGAGGAGAAAAAGAGAAAAAACGCCACGGCCCGGACTTTCGCCAGTTTCTTTGCTTAAGCAAAAAGCTGATTCGAACCAGGATACCCTTGCGGGAAACGGCTCTCAAGGCCATCGCAGTTTTCCGCTTCGCGTAAACCTTTAGCTTACGTAAAGTACCGGATTGTGCCACCGTGGCATAAGAAGATAAAAACTCTTCTGTTATTTAAAGTTAATTGTAAATACACGATAAAAGAGAGAAAAACCTAATGTTTATAAAAAACTATAATAAATCATTCTATATGTTATCCAAATACCTTAAAGAGAAGAATGTGTTCATAGTTTTAGCATTAGTTTGCTTAATAATACTTTCAACTCCTTTGATTTTAAGGAAGGTTAATGGCAATGATACTTTTCCAGGCAGTTTCTCTTATTATCATGCCAGGATGGCTAGAGAAATAGTAGAAAGTGATAATATATTGAAGCATGATAATGAATTATCTGAAGATTATAGGTTTAATCCTTATCATCCATTTTTAGGGTTTTTTGCAGGTTTTATGGGTGTAGAGTCTGCTTCAAAGATTATCCCGATTATATTGGGAATGCTTTCCTTTTTGGTGTTTTATTTGATTTTAAAGAATTTGAAGATAAATCTTCTGAATAGGTTAATGATTTTAGGAATTCTTGTTTTATCACCAGTTTATGTGTATACTTTTTCCATATCCAGCCCGTTCTCATTGGTGGTCCTGCTTGATTTGTTGGGAGTATATTTCTTCTTTAAAAGAAAGAAGGTGTTTCTTTATTTATCTATAATGTTTTTTTTGATTGCTGTTTTTTTTGAGCCGATTAATACTTTGGTTGTTTTATTGCTTTTGCTTTCTTATAGCATGTATGATAAGAATAAGGTTAAATCTTTTAAGATGGCCCTTATATTACTTCTACCGGTTTATGTTTCTTATTATGTTTTTTTCTATTTTAATTATGGGCTGCCAATAGATATAGGTGCTGTGGGCATGAACTTTTTTGAGACGAATATTACGGATTTAGGGGGATTGATAGGGTTTAGTGTTTTTACACTGTTTTCAGCTTTAGTTGGTATTCTTATCAGTTGGAAGGATAAGTCAAAGCTTGCTTTTGTGTATATTGCTATTTTTATGTTGTTTGGCTTGTCTTTTTTAACTTCTACTGCTAATTATTATCTTAACTTTTTTTTGGCTGTTTTTGCGGGATTGTTTTTTTATAGGCTTAGTGTTATGGATTGGGAGAATAACCTAATTAGGAATCTTACTATATTGCTTTTGCTGTATGGGTTTCTATTTTCTGTTGTTTCTTATGTTCCAAGAGTGAGTAGTCTTATGCCAAATGATGAGATTGCAGAAGGATTGTCCTGGCTGGGAGATGTTTCAGAAGATGATTATGTTGTTTTTTCTTATCCAGAGAGTGGATTCTGGATTGAGTATTTTTCAAGGAGAAAGGTTATATTGGATTCGCTAACAAAGTATGGTAATGAAGTGAATGACACTCAAAGAATTCTTAATAGCAGAAGCCTTAGGGAAACAAAGACGCTGTTGGATAAGTATGATGTTTCGTATGTTTATATAGATAACAATTTAAAGCAAATGATTGGAGAGAATAATGGACTTTTGTTTTTGCTTAGAAATAACGAAACATTTAAAATGAGATATAATAACCCATATGTTAGTATATGGAAATATCATAAAAATTAGCTGAAAGTGTCCTAACCCTGCACTAAAGTGAAGGGTTTGTTTGGACACTTTCTTCTGCAAGCTGATTTTTAGGATGCCAAAAATGTCGGACGACATTTTTGTGCATAATACAGAATGATTATCTCTTGGTGCTTGAGGGTGGCTACTAAATGCAATTCGGTAATGTCTTAGTGTATGTATTGTCTTTCTTTGGGTTATTTACAGCTCTATTCTTTTTATTAACTTTAATGGAGAATAAGCATGAATTGAAGAGCCCTAAATGCAAAAGATTGCCAAGAGTGTCTGTGATTGTTCCTGCATATAATGAAGAGAAGACTATTGCAAGAACGATTAAGTCTTTGCTTAACCTAGATTATCCAAAAGATAAACTGGAGATTATAGTGGTTGATGATGGCAGCACTGATGATACTTATAAGATTGCTGAGAAGTTTAAAGGGATTGAACTTTTCAGGAAGGAGAATGAAGGTAAAGGAGTTGCTTTAAATTTTGCTCTTAAGAGGTGCAAAGGGGAGTTTGTTGGCGCTTTGGATGCGGATTCTTTTGTTGAAAAGGATAGCCTTAGGAATATGGTTGGGTTTTTTGAAGATGAAGAGGTTATGGCAGTGACTCCTTCGCTGAAAGTTTATCGACCAAAGAAGCTTTTGGAGAAGGTTCAGCAGATTGAATATCTTATTGGTGTTTTTCTTAGAAAGATTTTTGCGTTTTTAGGATCTATCCACGTGACTCCTGGACCTTTTACTATTTATAGAAAGAAGTTTTTTGATACCTATGGAGGGTATGCTACTAATAATATTACTGAAGATATTGAGATTGCGCTTAGAATCCAGAGCAAGAAGTTTAAGATTGAAAATTCTGTTGATGCTAATGTGTATACTGTTGCACCTTATAATTTTAGGGTCTTATTGAAACAGAGAGTAAGATGGTATCTTGGGTTTATTAATAATACATTGGATTATAGAGATTTGTTTGGCATTCAGCATGGAAATTTAGGAGTTTTTATTCTGCCTGCATCTTTCTTTTCTGTTGCATTGGTGATAGTTTCATTGTTTTATTTTGTTTATACATTTGTTACAAGAACAATTATACAGAATTATTTGAATATAAGCTCAATCAATTTTGATATTTCAAAGTTGTTTAAATTTGATTTTGATATATTCTATTTTGATGTTAGCACGATAGTAATATTATCCTTTTTCTCCCTGTTAGTAGGTGTTTTTATGATTTATGTGGCTAAAAAGATATCTAAAGAGAAATCAAGCATAAAGGTTAATTATTTGTTTTATCTGGTGATGTACTGGTTCCTGTTTGGGTTTTGGTGGATAACTGCTTTTGGATATAAAATTCTTGGAAAAGGAGTAAAGTGGGGTAATAAGACAATATGAGACAAAAAATTTCAAAGACTAAGTATCTTGCGGTGTTTGCAACAACAACTTTAATATTTGTTATAGGACTGATTATAGGTAACCAGATTTCTTCAATTAAATTGGAAAATATTGACGAGCTATCTGAGAATTTGAAGATAGATACTATGGCAATTGAGCTTCAATATTTACTGGTGTCGGAAGAGCCATGTAAGACGTTTAATTCAACACCTTTAACGGAAGAACTTTATGAGATTGGTACTAAGCTGGATTATATGGAGAACAGGCTGGGGAATGATAACCCTTCAGTGCTGCAAATGAAGGAGTATTATTCTATGCTTGAGTTAAGGCATTGGCTGTTTGTGAAAAAGACTAAAAAGGAGTGCGAGATTAATAGAACTTATATCCTTTATTTTTATTCAAATGAAGGAGACTGCCAAACATGCGAGGAACAAGGTTATGTTTTGAGTTATCTGCACAAGAAGTATCCTGAGATGAATATTTATTCTTTTGATATTAATATAGATAATGTGGCGCTTAATACGATTAAGAGAGCGTATAATGTTGTAACTGCTCCTACTTTGCTGATTAATGATAAGAATTATGAAGGATTTATGAGCGCAAGGAAGATTGAAGAGACTATAAGATAAAATATTTAAATAACCTCTTTCTAATTTTTCTTAAAAAAGGTGATTTGATGGAAATAAGTGTGATAGCTTCTGGGAGTAATGGGAATTGCTGCCTTGTTGAGGAGAAGGATGTTTCTCTTCTTATTGATGCAGGGAAGAGTGGCAGTGAGATTGAGATGAGGATGGATAGTTTAGGTAAGAGCATGGAGAATGTTAATGCTGTGTTGCTTACTCATGCGCATCATGACCATTTGTCTGGTGCAGGAGTGTTGTCAAGAAGGTATGATGTTCCTATTTATATGACAAAGGATGTTTTTTCTGAGGCTAAACTGAAGATAGGGAATGCTGAGGTTAAGAATTTTTGTGTTGATAAACCGTTTAGGATTGATGGTGTTGAGGTTAAGCCGGTTGTTACTTCACATAATGTTAGCTCATGTGGATTTATTGTTGGGAAGTTTGGGTTGTTTACTGATACTGGGATGGTTACGAAGCAGATGGAAGATGCTATTTCTAAGTTGAAAGTTGTTTTGCTGGAGAGTAACCATGATATTGATATGGTTATTAATGGTCCTTATCCTGCGTTCCTTAAGCAATGGATCTTGTCTGATGAAGGGCATTTGAGTAATATTCATGCGAGCAGCCTGATTAATGAAAGAGGAGGAGAGCTTTCTTTAGCTTTGCTTGGGCATTTGTCAGGGAATAATAATTCTCCTGATGTTGCTAAGAAAACTTTTGAGAGTCTGGTTAAGAGAAAGGTGGAGTATGCTGTTTGTTCTAGAGAAAAAGAGAGTGGGTGCTGGGAGGTTTAGACTACTTTGTATACAGAGACTTCTGCATTGCAGTTGTCTTTGAATCTTTGTTCTAATCTTAAGTATCTTTCATTGTCAAGGATTGTCCTGTTGAAGTATGTTCCGTCATGGTTGCTGTGGATGAAATAAGCTGGATGGTAGCGGATTAGTAATGCCTGGATGTTTTCTGTCCAGAGATGGTATGATTCAAGGTTGATATGGTAGCCAATGTAAGGGAAGATGTTGGTTATGATTATTTCATGGGAGAGGTTTTTTGAGGCCATATAGTTTACAGATTGTAGTATGGAGCTGTTCCTGCTGCAGTCGGTGTTTTCTAATGTTTGGGTTATAGATTTTATAGAGAATATTCCTAAATAGATTGTGATTAAGCATAATAATAGAGTGATTACTTTTTTGTTTTTGATGTTTTTTGTTGTTAGTTGAAAGCCAGTAAAAGCTGTTAGGTAAATGAAGGGCAGAATCATTATAAGATATCTTTCAAGCTTTAGGTTGACAAATGATGAGTAGTAGATTATGCTTAGGAGAGTGTAAAGGTTTGGTATAAAGTACTTCTTGTTTTTTAAAGTGATTATGATGCCTAACAGAGAGAGGATTGCAAAGAGACCTAGTGTGCCGCTTATGTTGGTTAGGTGTTTTGAGAGTGGTTCAGATGAGGTGTATGTGCTTATGATGTTGTATTGGTTTTGAAGGTCCCAGATTGGGTTTGAGTATGTGAGCTGGTTGTATAAGAGCCAGGGGAATAAGGCAATGGCGAAACCTGCTGAGAATAGGAGTAGATCTTTTGGCTTTTTATTGTATAAGAGGTAAATGCCTATTGTTAGAGGAAATAATGCTGAGGGGAATCTTGAAAGGAATGCTAAGGCTGAGAAGATGCCTGCCAAAAAGATGTTTTTCTTTAAGATTAAGTAGTATGAAAGCAGGATGAAGAACATTGAAGGAATGTCTGTGTAGATTCTAAAGCTCCACTTGAGGAAGAGAGGGCTTAGGCCGAATAAGAGAGTGAAGATTAAATAGTGATTGGTGAGATGGTGTTTGGTGATGAGATAAAATAGGTGTATAGTTGCTAATGTGAAGAGTATCATTATAAGCCTTGCTGTGAAGATGCTTTCTCCTGTGAGTTTCCATGCGAGAGCTAGTATGTATTCAAGCAAAGGAAATCGGTAGTCTTCAGTGAACCTGCTTTGTGAGATGTGAGAACGCGCATTTCCAAGGTATGCGTTTTCATCCCAGAATAATGATGGGCTTAGATTGTTTAGTGTTAGGAATAGGATAAAGAGGGCAAATAGGAGTATTATGATTTTGTAGTCCTTATTTTTATGCATAATTGGACGTTAAATACGAAAATTATATAAATTTACTAGAAAATCTTTAAGTAGAGTGTTTTAAATGCCCCTGTAGCTTAGTAATATTTATATAGTCTGAGTTTTCTTTTTACAAGAATAGATTGTTATATGATTAAAATGTTTTTAAAGTTTAAAAAAGGAAAACTAAATGATATTATTAATAAAGCTATTACTAAAGCAGGGTCTGAAAGAAAGTTATGCAAAACTACTGGTATATCTAAAGGAGCAATCTATAGGTATAAATACGAATTAGTAAATATTCCTAAAACTAGATTACAAAGAATTCTAAATCTTCTTGGAGTAGATATCAATAAATATAATAAATATATACTAGAAGAGTTTCCAGAGAATTGGGGAAAAGTTAAGGGAGGTATCAATTGTGTTAATATAAAGAAAAAACAAGGAAAGTTTATTGAGACAATAGAAAGATTAAGAAAGGTGAGTTCAAAACGTATGAAACAGTGGCATAAAGAGATGAGGGAAAGATTTCCTGAAGAATACTATGTTTGGCAGTATGAAAGATTTAAGAAAGTAGGGAGAGGTTATAGTTATAAACTAGAAAATAAGATCTTAGTAAGAAACAAATTAGAAAAGAAAATGCGAGATTTCTTAATCTTAAACGGTTTCAAATTTGAGTATGAACCTTATATAAATGTGAGTGGTAAGGCTTATTTTCCAGATTTTAAGATAGGTAATAAAATAATTGAAGCAACAGAATGGAAACATCCTGATAAAGACAAAATAATGAAGCTAAATAAGAAAATAAAAGATTATAGAAAACAGGGTTTTGAAGTAGTCTTATACATCCCAGAAATATTCAGAAAGTTTTATAAAGAAATTGAGTGTTCCATTATTTCAGAGCTAGCTCCGCTAAAAGCATTTTTGAATGCCCCTGTAGCTTAGACATGCGAAAGCATGGAGCAATAGGTGGAGCGTGCGAGTTAGAAACCACGAAGCTGTTATCCTACTAGGAGAGACACCGCAAGATAAGGGCAAGAGCCCTTATTCGGTATAGGTCATCAGTTCGAGTCTGATCAGGGGCGTTTTTTCTTCTTAGCAAAGTTTATATATGGGAGTTATCAAAAATAATGAATAAAAAGGGGTATTTTTATGAAAATATTAATTATTGTTGTTCTATTGATAATCTTAACAGGCTGTGTAGAGAAAGATATAGTTGATATTATAAAAGAGACTCCTTCTGAAACAGAGACTGTGAAAGAGGAAATTGAAGAAGTAAAGGTAGAGGAAAAGCCAGAGGTGCAAGAACCAGAACCTGTAGAGGAAGTAGAAGAGATAGAAATGTCCGAAGACAAGAAAACAGATTATATATGGATTAATAGAGATGATTTTGAACCTTCAGAATTGAATATAACAAAGGGAACAAAGGTTATATGGATTAATGATGATAATATAGGCCGTATATTTAAGCAGATTGGGAAGGGTTTTAGGAGCCCTATAATCGATGCAGGAGAGACGTTTGAGCATACTTTTAATGAGTCAGAGGTTTTTAGGTATGCTGACCTTAATTTTGGCACAAAGGGAAGGATTATTGTTGAATAAGAAATGTTCTCTGATTATTAAATCATTAAAAATAAGAAATTTTAAATATACAGCTTAAAATTATATTTATATTATGGCTCAAGAAGAACAAAAGGGGATTACTGTAAAGAAAGAGGAGGATTTCTCTGAGTGGTATTCACAGGTTGTTCAGAAGGCTGAATTAGCAGATTATTCACAGATTAAAGGATTTATGATTATAAGGCCTAATGCATATTCTATCTGGGAGAAGATTAGAAGTTATTTTGATAAGAGGATTAAGGCGCTTGGAGTGAGAAATGCCTATTTTCCTTTGTTGATTCCAGAGTCTTTTTTTAAGAAAGAGGCTGAGCATGCGGAAGGGTTTGAACCTGAGCTTGCATGGGTGAACAGGACTGATGATGATACTGAAAGGCTGGCTATAAGGCCTACTTCTGAGACTATTATGTATGATTCTTATTCAAAATGGATTAGATCGCACAGAGATTTGCCTTTGAGGATTAATCAATGGTGCAATGTGCTTAGATGGGAAGTTAAGCAGACAAAGCCTTTCTTGAGGACAAGAGAGTTTTTATGGCAGGAAGGACATTGCGTTTATGAGACTAAGGAAGAGTGTGAGAAGGAAGTTAAGCTGATATTAGATGAGTATCAAAGGCTGTGTGAAAGGATGCTTGCTGTTCCGGTTATTGCAGGGAAGAAGACAAAGAGCGAGACGTTTGCAGGAGCTGAGTATAGCCTTTGCATTGAATCTTATATGCCTGATGGTAAGGCTATACAGATGGGCACTTCTCATAATTTAGGGCAGGGTTTTGCTAAGGCGTTTGGTATTAGCTTTTTAGGGAAGGATGAGAAGCCTAATACTCCATGGCAGAGCAGTTGGGGAGTTTCAACAAGATTGATTGGTTCTATAATTATGGCACATGGAGATGATAATGGCATGATTATTCCTCCTAAGGTTGCTGAGAATAAGCTGGTTATTGTGCCTATTTATTTTAAGGATAAAGAGAAGGTTAGTAAGAAAGCTAAGGAGCTTGCTAAGAAGCTGAGCAAGTATAATCCTATTCTTGATGATAGGGATGAATACAAACCAGGATTTAAGTTTAATGAGTGGGAGCTGAAAGGGATTCCTTTAAGGGTTGAGATTGGACCTAGGGATATTGAGAAGAAACAGGTTGTTTTGGTTAGGAGAGATAATGGAGAGAAGGTTCCTGTTAAATTAACAAAGCTAAATGAAATAGTTGATGAGGTTCTTGAAGATATTCAGAAGTCGTTGTTTGAGAGAGCAAAGAAGGTTTTGGAGAAGGGTAAGGATAAAGCTTCGGAATGGAAGGATTTTGTTAAGAAGATTAAGGATAAAAAGATTGTTTTAGCGCCTTCATGCCTTGAACCAGAGTGTGATGAGATTATTAAAGATGAAACTGGAGGAGCAACTCCAAGGTGTGTTCCTTTTGAGCAGAAGAAGATTGAAGGTGAGAAGTGTATTAAGTGCGGGAAAGAAGCTAAGGCATGGGTTTATTTTAATAATGGATATTAGAGTAGAGATTCTTCTAGATTGTTTAAAAAAATAAAAGAAATAAAGAAAAAATAATATGTAATTTTAGTGCTATAAATAATTAGAATTTTCGTCTTTTTCTATAGCATTCTTTGCAATAAACAGGTTTTCCTTCTGTAGGCTTGAATGGTACTTCGCATTCCTGGCCACATTCAGAACATACTGCTTTGTGCATTTCTCTGTCTCCGAAATTTCCTCGGAAACCGCCTTCATTAAATTCTCCCATCTTCGTTTTCCTCCGTATACAATAAAAAGCTCATTATGAGCTTTTTATATGTTAATATACTTAAAAACAGTCTTCTATTTATAAAGGTTCTTATTTAATATCATAGAAATCATTATTCAAGGGTTTCTTCGAATGATACAGGATAGAACCCATAGGATTGAAGGCTTTGTTCTAAATTTTTAGGGAAGGCTCCTTTTGCATCAACAACGATTACAGCTGATTTTTGGAGTCCAGTTATTCTTGATGCTTGGAGTATTTCAGCTAATTGGGAAGGGTTTAACCAATCTAATTCAGTGCAACTACCTATAATAGAATTAAGAGTTTTTGGTCTGAGACATGTTGTTTTATTTAATTCTCCTTTATCATAAGATACATTGCAAGCAGCTGCTCCTTTTTCAAACATTTCTTTATGATATAGAGATTGAATGTATGTTATAGTTGGCATAATATAAAGAATTTGGAAGAGGTATTTAAAGTTAGTTGTGACGCAGAATATAAATATTAATCATGCGTGTACCAGAAAACGAACTTATCTTTTTCTTTTTTGTCAAGCCTGCAGAAGCCAAAGCGTGTGAACTGGATTATGTCGCCTTCTTTTAGCTTGGTTAATGACTGCTCGCCTTTGCCTTTGATGACTTTTTTGTCAGGCATTAGGACTTCAACGTCAACTAGGTCTTTGTGGACTGGAAGCCAGTGGATGATCTTTTCTCCTTTTTCCTTGTATTTTTCATGCTCAAGGGAGTCAAAGATGAGTTTATTTGTTTTTTTGATGAAGTTAAGAGAGTCCATTAGCCTGTAGAGCTTGTTGTTGGTTAGAGCTTTATGGTCTTCTTTAGTTATGTAAAATTCATCTTTGGTTTCAAATGTTCTTTTTCCTTTTTCAGGAAAGTCAGGATGAAGCTTTAGCTCAAGTTTCTGGGCAGGAGCTTTTTCCACTTTGATTTTTATAGGTTGGTTTATGAAGAAGTATCTGTTGCATTTGGAGTCAAGGATTTTCCTGTTTATTGATGCAATTAACTGAAAGTCAATGTTTGTCTGGGTTTTGCTTAATCCTATCTCTTTTGCTAATTGGTAGAAGGATTCTTTTACAATGCCTCTTCTTCTTAATGCTTTTAGTGTGACTAAGCTTGGGTCGTCCCAGCCGATTACCTTTTTCTGTTCTATGAGCTCTCTGATTTCCCTGCCCTGAGTTGTTGCACCGATTACGTTGAATCTGCCGTATTGGATTATGGTTTGGATTTTGAATCCGAGAAGTTGTTTGAGATAGTTTTGGAGTTCTACTCTCATTTCACCAAATTCACCGCTTCTTAGAATATGTGTTATATTGCATAGCTCATCTTCTATAGTGCCTGCAAGGTCATACATTGGCCAAGCAGAGTATTTTTTGCCATGAAGATAGTGCTTTGTGTTGCAGATTCTGAATAGGACAGGGTCTCGCATTGCATAGTTGTTTGATTCCATGTCAGCTTTTAATCTTAGGATGACTTCGCCATCTTTGTAGGTTCCGTCTTTCATTTTTTGCCATTCTTTGATGTTCCTGTCCAGAGGGAAGGACCTGCAGCCACATTCCTGGCCTTTGTTCCTTAGAGTGCTCATCTGTTCCCTTGGGCAGCCGCAGACATAGGCATTGCCCTTTTTTATGAGAGTTTCTGCATAATTGTATATCTTTTCCATGTCATTGGATACGATTACTTCCTTGCTTGGCTTAATGTCAAGCCATTCAAGGTCTTCTTTGATTGAGTCTAAATATTCTTTTGAAGATTTTTCTGGGTTTGTGTCTTCAAACCTTAGCACGCATTTGCCTTCATACTTTTTTGAGTAGAGGTAATTGATGAGAAAGCTTAAGGCATGGCCAATGTGAAGATATTTGCTTGGCTCTGGAGGAATTCTGGTTATGAACTTACCTTTTATAGCATTTTTAAGATCGGGAAGCTCGCCTTTCTTTTCTTGCTTTTTTTTAGGGATGGGCTTGACATCCAATTTGTCCAGCTTAACTTTTTGGTCTTCTAATGGAAGAGCGTTTACTTCGTCAACTGTTTCTTTTACCAGAGGCTGGAGCTCTTTTATTTTAGATTTTAATTCTGGCTTTTCCTGGAGTACTTTGCCGATGACTGAGCCTATGTTGGCTTTGCCGTTGAACATGAGTGCATTGTTTAATGCGTATTTGAGGATTAGCTTTTTGTCCATGTTATAAGCATAGAATTAACTTGGTATATAAATATAGCGGAGAAAGGAGGCTTATACGTAACATTTATAAACAAACTCCTATTTATTGTTAGTTAAATAGCCCGAGTTCAACTAAACAGAGCGTTTAGGGTGAGTTAAGAATTCTCTGGCTATTTTTACAAATAAAATGGAAAATAAAGATAAAACTGAAGGAAAAGAAGAACAAGAATTTAAGCATATAGTTAGAATAGGCAGCGCTGACCTTGATGGTAACAAGCCTATGCATCTTGCGCTTACAAAGTTAAAAGGTGTTGGATTTATTTTTGCTAATGCTGTCTTAGACTCTGCAGATATTGACAGAAACAAAAAGGCAGGGTATCTTTCTAAGGAAGAGACTGAGAAGATTAACAAAGTTATAGAGAATCCGTTAGAAGCCAATATTCCGGTTTGGATGCTTAACAGAAGAAATGATGTTGAAACAGGTAAAGATATGCATCTTACTGGAGGGGACTTAGATTTTGCAAAAGAGAATGAT
>Ga0187833_10003002_pt1 | contig 17536 bp, 16 predicted proteins | sample ETNtaG_37_FD_167968 | JGI IMG/M metagenome (GOLD analysis project Ga0187833, IMG submission 167968) | Marine microbial and viral communities from oxygen minimum zone, Eastern Pacific Ocean - ETNP2014_SV_400_PacBio MetaG (Illumina Assembly) | ecosystem: Environmental > Aquatic > Marine > Hypoxic...
TTGAGTTAGCATCAAGACACGATAATGTTTTTGGTCATTTGGCAAGTTTTGGGATGACTATGGCTCCTTTGGGGGATGTAAAAACGGATAAGCAGGTTAATGCTTTGGTAGATCTGAAAGTACCGTATATTACTGTTGTGGGCAAAGCATCATCATTTAATGCACTCAATGATTTGGGATTAGATGGTAAAGGGGGTCTAAGAGAAAATTTGAGGATGGTTTCTGAGACTATTGCTCATATAAGAGAACATAGACCTGATGCTACGATAATATTCGATGGAGAACATAGTTTTAGAGGGCTTTTATATGTTCCAGACCAAGAAAAGTTACAACAGATAGATGAGATACGGCCTGGATTAATTTTTGATCCTGCTTATACATTAGAGGTATTGCAGACTGCGAAAGACGCTGGGGCTGACTGGATTGTTCCTTGCGATACTACTGGATGGGTTCCTTCAAATTTAGCTTTTAGGGAGGCTATGGAAAAGATAAGGGGACAACTTCCAGAGGATGATCTTGGATTGCACATTCATCATGATTCTGCAAGAGCTGAAGCCTCTACTATTGATGGGGTTGTGGAGTATGGTGTTAGGCAGGTGCAGGGAACTTTTTTAAGAACAGGAGAGAGGGCAGGTAATGCTAGTATCCAATCGATTATCGGAACGTTGCAGGTGCAAAATCCTAATGCGGGGTATACTAACTTTGTTTGTATACCTGAAGAAAATGTGGTAAACTTAAAACTGCATACTGATAGGTGCGCTAAGCGTTTCAGAGTTGTATCTGATCCGAGGGAGCCGTATGTGGGAGATTATGTGTTTGCGCACAAAGCAGGAATGCATCAGAGTGGTCAAGAGAGGGCTGGAGAAATTGCTCACCTTGTACAACCATATCAGAATTTTGATGCTGGGCTGGTGGGCAACGAAACACGAATGATTAAATCTGATCAGGCTGGAAAGAGTGCTTATAGATTATGGGCAAATGGTGATGAAGAAAAAGCTAGGGAGATAGCTGCAGAGGCAAAACAGCTGCAGAGCAGAGGATTTGTTTTAGAAGAGGCTGAGCATAGCTTCTATCTGCAGTTGCTGCGTAGATGGTATCAGGATATTGATTTTGTTGATATTCTTAAATATAGGGTAATTGAAGAACATGGATCTGAGGTAGAAGATAGTATTGAAGGGACTGTTGTATGCAAGGTACGAGGGATGGAGGACTATGCCCCCTTACATGTTCCTGCTGAGGGAGATGGAGCTGTTAATGCTATTGATAATGCTCTAAGAAAAGCCTTGACTCCGTATTTTCCTGAATTAAATGACCTGCAGCTTATTGACTGGGATCCGAGAGATATTGAAGCAAAGCTTGGAGATGATATCCATCTGGGAACTGCGAAACGTGTGTGGGTTCCTATTGTTTCACGATTTGATGGGGTGAATTTTCGTACAGGATCAATAGCAGAGAGTAGCTTGAAGGCATCTGTTGAAGCGATAGTGGATAGTTATACTATGGCGGTTCTCCATGCTAAAGGAAAATTTGATGGGCAGGGAGTCTATGTGGACAAATAATTAGTAGACTTCCCAGATGATCCCTTGATGATTCTTTGATGCTCCTTTAAGCCAAGAACACCACCCACAATACCCAAAACTGGGCCTAGAAGGATACCTGCAGCAGTTAGAAGGCCAAAGGTGCTTGTGATTAATGCCATGATAGAACCGGATAGAGAGTGGTCTTCATGCTTGATAAGGAATGCACTGACAATCATAAGGGCTCCTAATATGTAGTGGATGAAGAGGATGACTAGGAATGCTATTATGATAATGTCCTTGAAGAGGGGTGCAATAACATCAGTGATAAGATTAGATGCAAAGACTACAAATGTGATGTAGATCGCTACAAGAATGGTCAGAATGCCTGCTGCTAAAGAGAACTCAAACCCAGGAATAAAGATATTCTTTTGATTTTGCATGAGATTATCTGAGAATTAAGGTTTTTAAATGTTGTCAAAAACCACTCGTCACAGATGGGTGGCATGATAAGCTTCGCTTGATGATGCAATCCATCTGGGTGGTTTTTGATCATCTCAAAAATGCTTTGCATTTTTGACGATCGTCAGGAATTTTCAATTCCTGAGATGATCAGAAATATGCCTAACCACGAAAGATATTAGGACTTCGTCCATCAGTCAAATATGTCAGAAATTCCAAAGAATTTCTGAGCATGTTAGAAATGCAAAGCATTTCAAACAGACTGATAGCATATTTCTGACATGTCAAAAGATATTTATATAATAAGAGTTTTGAATATCATATGAGGATTAAGATACTAAAAGGTCTTTTACGCTCGAAATTAACTAAGAAGCCTGTTTTGCTCTCTCATCTCGTGACGAGATCATGCAACTTGGATTGCCCATACTGTTTGTGGAAGAAAAATGGTTTGGATGCTATGAATACAGAAGAGGTTCTTAAAGTACATAGTGATGCTGCAAAGAATGGATTTATTGGATGTTTTTTATGGGGTGGAGAGCCTTTGCTTCGTAAAGATATTGATAAGATTTTGGCATTTGATAGGAAGCTTGGTTGGTGGATTACTATGGCTACAAATGGTAGTTATTTAATGCCTCAAGCAGAGGCTGTAGCGAAAAATGTCAATGACCTACTCGTGTCCATAGATTCTCCTAGCACAGTGTTAGATAAGATAAGGAAAGAAGAAGGCACATTTGAAGCCTGTAAAAAAGGGATTCGAGCGGTAAAGGCCATAAATCCTAAATGCAATATTAAGATATGCTGTGTGATCTCAAAGCACAACAAGGATTCTGTGAAGGAGGTATGTGCGTTTGCACAACAGGAAAAATGTGGAGTCATCTTTCAGCATATTGATAAAAACCCTGGACTGAGAAAATTTTCAGAAAATCCAGATATTAATCAGGAAGAGAGAGATCAGGTCATCAAAGAGATTATTACACTCAAGGAAAAAAAGTATCCTATTTTTAACTCGTATACTTATCTTAAGCAGTTTATGTCCTCTGGGAAAAAGTATTCTTGCAGGAGTCAAAACCTTTACTTTACGGTATGGCCGAATGGAGAGGTAAGCGGATGTGCCACAGGAAAGTATTATGGCAATGTTTTGAAAGATGGAATTCGAAAAATTCTCAATTCTCCAGAATATGCCTCCTTCCTTAAGGTGAGCAACAAATGCTCCAAGTGTAATGACTCTGGAACCTGGGAGACTACGCATTTGTATTCTTTGCGAGGAGAAGCATTGCTTAATTTGATAAGAAGCTATAGAATGGTTTAAGGCAGCCACGATTTCTTATTCTTAATTTTTTGAGGAAGATATTTTTCAATAACATAATTAAGGCCCCACTTTGCTAATGCTTGTTGCTCTGCTCTTACTTTCATTTGAAACATGTCCTTAAGCGCTTTTTGCCATTCTTTGTGATGTTTTACAAAGGGATCATTCTTTAACATGTCTTTTATCTTTTTAAGATCTATCTCTTTAAGTGGATGAGTAGGTAGCTTGTACTCTTTTATGTCATTGGGGGTAACTCCAAGGAAGATTGCTCTTGGAACGCAAAAATATTCATTGATATGTGCAGCATTTCCACTTCCCACCTTTAGGGTTCTGTAGATGTTTCCAAACCCATAGGGGTCGCCGTCAGTGAATACGTATACAGGTAGCTTCTTTGCGTCTGATAACCTCCTTATGAATCTTCTGCAGGCTCTCGTTGGGACTCCTCCCATTGAGACAAGAATGCAATTTGCCTTTTTCCAATAATTATGCTTAACAAGCCTCTGAAACATACCTGCTGTTTCTATTGCTAAAACGAATTTTGCATTTGTTTCGAATCTAAGGTCCTCTACTTTGCTTGGGACAGAGTAAGCTCCTGAACCCATTTTGGTACAATCGATCTTGATATCTTTTCCTGTATCTGTATCCTTATCAATAACCACGAGTTTACCAGCAACATCACCGCCTTTTTCCTCTGGGATGAATCCGATTTGCTCTCTATTGACCATAAGCATTGCTTCAATATCATCCATGACAGTATCAGATTCTACTTGTTCTTTAAATCGAGCATCAGCCCAGTTTTTTGAAACGTAATATGCTTCTCTTTTTGTAGCTATATCATCCTTTTCTATGAGTTCTTTAGAAAGAGTCATAAGGCGTAGGCTTTGGGCAAATGTTTTTATTGTGGAAGCAGTTAAGGTTCGTTCCTTAAACTTTCCAAGAAGCTCAAAGTAGCCTGCTTTTGGGTCGTATTGGACATTAGTTAAGGAGCGTAGAGGCATTGAGAGCTCTGGCTGTTTTTTCTTCAAAATTTTTTGGTAAACAGCGGTTGCTATGTCCTTAATTTTTGAAGCTGCTGAGCTTTTTTTGTCCTTTTTCATCTTTTGGTTCCTCATATCCTACGTCGTTATTATTTTCTTTTCCTATCTTTGCTAATTCAGGATCATATTCAACATTCTTAGATGGATCAAATTTGACATTATCTAATTTTCCTCTCTTTGTTTCTAGTATAGCTTTCAAATTCTTTGTTATTTTATCTTCATCTACGCCTTTAAGTTTGAGTAATTCTTTTAATGCGGCACTGACATGAGGGATAAATTTTTGAATATAGTCTCGCTTTGCTCCCTCTGCGTGTATTCTTTTTTTCTTGTTTACATAAGAGCCTAGTTGCCTTCCGGCTTCCTGGAGGGCTAGTTTAATTTCCTTAATAATCTCAGGATAGTGTGCTAAGGCTTCTTTACTTTCTGAGGTATATGGAACCCAAACAGATGAAATGTGGATTGCACAAGTTACAGGACCTGCAGGGAGTGCGCCTTTGCTTTGGCTTAAGCCATAATTGCGCCATGCAGTTTGGATAGCAGATTTTGTAAAAGCACATGCACCCTGCTGGTAGAGAAGTGGAACTCGATTTGCAAATCTAATTAATCTAATTTGGTTTTCTGCAGTTTGATTGCCTCCATAAGCGATTCCAATTTCAATTTGGAAGGGATTACCTCTGTATACTGCTGTAGGTCGGGTAACAGCAGTATAAAATTCAGCATTAATCTCTTTTTTGAGACCTTTTTCAAGAAGATCTGAGGTTATGGGGCTTAGACAGTTAGATGGAGGAGCAATTAATCTTGTTTTTTTAATTCCTTCCATTAGCTGCTCTACTTGTTCCCTACTCATTGTTTTTGGCTTTGTATTAGGTAACAAGGAACCGTTTTGGCAGATGTTCTTGGCAGTTCCTGACCCTACTCTGGAGAATTCTGAGGTTAGAAAGCTTTGCAATGTGCGAGATTCGGTAGAACGAATCATTTTAATCAAAATACCTAACTCAACACCATAAGGATGTGGTTTAATCTCTTTGGCTTCTTTTGGGAGATCCTTGGTTGCTCTGGGGAAAATTATTTGCTCTGCTTTTGGATTTGTATAGATCAGTGTTAGATGAGGATTTACAATTGCTGTTTCTTTTAGATATTCATCAACTGATTGGAATCCTCCTTGGTATGATGCTTCAAGATCCAGCTCAACTCTGGTTCCATGATCCTTTTTCCAGTCAGTGGTCTCGTCTTTGATGATCTCGGGCTTGTTTTTTTGGGTATCAATGTGAAGCTCATAGTAATGTGCTTTCTCTTTTTTTGAGGTAGTAGAGGTGATTTTGGCAGGCCTGCCTGTTGTGAGTTGAGCATACATAACAGATGCAGAGATACCTATACCTTGCTGGCCCCTGCTTTGCCTCATTTTATGAAATTTTGAACCATAGAGTAATTTAGCAAACACTTTTGGAATTTGAACCTTGATAATGCCTGGACCATTGTCCTCCACAATAACTCTAAAGCGATCGTTTTGCATATCTATTATCTCGACACTAATCTCTGGTAAGATACCAGCATCTTCACAGGCATCAAGGCTGTTATCAACTGCTTCTTTAATAGTGGTCATGAGTGCCTTACGTTTGTTATCAAACCCCAGGAGATGCCTGTTTTTTTCAAAAAATTGGCTGACAGAGATATCTCTATGTGATTTGCTCATCTCTTCTGCTGTTCGTTTTTGGGAAATTTGATTCACCTAGAGATCATGGAAAAGAAGTTATTTATTAATGTTTGGATTCCTCATTTTTGGTGGCTAGGGTGGAGGGACTTGTTTTCTTGCCCTTCTCTGGTTTTCTAGCCAGCGATATACCTTGGCATGCATGGATCCGTTGAGAAGGGATATGATAGATCGTCTAGCAAGAGAGACATTAAAGGCCTCACCGATAATACCTATTGTTTTTCCATAAACACAGATATTGGTTTCGGTATGTTCTTCAAGGAGTTTCCGGGACTTACCCTCTTGGCCTATAACCCTACCTTTTAAGCGCTTTTCATCATTTTTGTTTCTTGCATAATCTTGGATAGAGAGTTGTTCAAAAACATAATCCGGCTTGAGCAGACTTAGAGCGATATCAGGATTAAACCCTCTTCCAATCGCAGTGATAATTTCTCTTGCGCTATACAGATTGATAGCATCTTTACCTTTAACAAAAACCTCCCCTTCCTTAGAATCTATGATTAATTTGCAGGAGGTTTCAGTCTCTAGATGATTTTTTGTAGCTCCTTCCTTTCCAATAAGCACTGCTACGCGTTCTTTGGGAATCTTCAGTTCATAGGTATATTCTTCCATTTTTTATGTTAACACAAGATTGTATCCAATCTTGTGAATCTTAAATTCGGGCTTAAACCCCATACTTTGGCTTTGGGATACTGGCCCGAATATAAGATAATTATGATTTGCTTTTAATGCTTTTTATTATTTTCTCTAGGGATTTTTTTAGATGGTGCTTAGCAAAAAAATTGATGATTGTTTTAAGATCTCTTTCAAGGTATTCCTCTGCATTGGGATCAGCTATAGGGGTTGCTCCGGAAAGGTCAATAAGAACTGGCTTATCATTATGGTTCAGGATGTTAAAATGAGAGAGATCTGCGTGGATTAGATTTGCTTTTTGGTAGAGTTTTTTGTAGTTTTTTATAATGTCTTTCCAGAATAATGCCTTATCTTCAGGTAGCTGGTCTTTGAGCATAGGAGATGCTTCCTTATTACCAATGAATTCCATCACAAGAACATTGTTTTTGAAGGTGTATGGGGTTGGGACGTGGACTTGGTGCTCTCTGGCCTTGAGTAGGTTGCGGTATTCTCTCTGGCACCATGCAAAAATAACCTTTCTTCTGTTCTTTTTCAAGCCTTCAAACCTTGGGTCGGATTTGATGTAGGAGTACATTTTGTTAAAATCCGCGTTTTCTAGTCTGTAGATTTTAACAATTACCTTTGTTTTGTCTTTTTTCAGGGCTTGGAAGACATTTGCTTCTTTTCCCATAGAAACAGGCCCAATTAATCCTTCAAAATGGCCTTCAGTAATCAGTTTATAGAGGGTTCTATTTGTGAATGCGTCAAAAACACTGTGATATGTTTTGAATTTTTCTTTTGTGATTGATTTTGGCATATAGACTATAATTTAGAAGGAGTATATAAAATTGGTGAAAATTAACGACGAGCAGTGACAAAATGCCTCAAATGATCTCGGCGGGTTAATGGCCTCACTTCTCTTACGCCTGTTAACTCAAAATTATGATCTCTTGCTGCATTGGGAAAGGGTAACTTTATTTTTACTGTTGAATTCTCTAGGGTGAGAGCAGCGTCTGTTCCGGGCTGTAGGTGAGAAACTCTGTTTGGATGATCAGAATGCTTTGTGGAGACAGCTAGAACTCCAGTTGATCTATCATAGTGCAACCATAATCCCTTGTGTAATTGGTCACGGTATCTCAAGGTAAGTGCATTCTGCGATTCTGTCTTTACATAATTAGGATCTCTAGGCGCTTCAGCCCAAGGTATGAATTGAATTTCTGAGGGGGATTTTGATTCATAATCTTTGTCTGAAGTCCCATATTTTTCAGTTAATGCCATATTATGGATCATAAATCAGTGTAATTTTATAAACTTTTGCTTGCCATTGGAAGAAAATGTTTAATTTTCAATATGGAAAATAATAAAATAGCACAAGTTTTATATATCAAATTGACTTCCCTTTTTACGTTATACAAATGGGTCCTTTGACTAGCGGGTGTTAAGCTTGCAATGCGTTGAAGACACTCTTGTATACAACAGCCCGTCACGAGAGTACTCAATGGAGAACGGCAAAGCCAGTCAATGAGCTTGGGAGTTAGTGTTTCGGGCATCAATTTCATGTTTATTCAATAATTAATGATTAATAAGGAATTGAAATTCAACAATAAAATAAGACAATTATTAGGACAAGGGTCCAATCATCACATTCATCATTCACAATATGATTATGTAACATGTCTAATAATTAGGATATGTTCTGATGTGCGACTTTCTGATAATTGTTCTTTGGAGGACTGATTAGAATGGGAAAAATTTCACCGGTATCTGCTAAATACATAACACATGCATCTATCGAAATCGATGGTGTTGTTGATAAGCCTGATGTTATTGGCGCTGTTTTTGGCCAGACAGAGGGATTATTAGGAGCAGATTTAGAATTAAGAGAATTACAAAGAAGCGGCAGAATTGGAAGGATCGAAGTTAATGTAGATACTCGTTCTGGCAAAACAAGTGGTATGATTATTGTACCATCTAGCTTGGATAAAGCAGAAACAGCTATTGTTGGTGCTTCACTTGAGATTATCCAACGAATAGGGCCTTGTAATGCTAAAATTCGAGTTCAGAAGATCGAGGATGTTAGAGTTTCTAAAAGAAAGATGGTTGTGGAAAGAGCAAAAGAGCTACTTAAAGGACTTATGGACAAATCGATGCCAGACAGCCAGGAATTAGCAGATGAGGTAGCTTACTCGGTTAGAGTTATGGAGATATCAGAGTATGGCAAAGATAGACTGCCTGCTGGTCCTGCAATCGATGAATCTGATGAGATTATTGTGGTTGAAGGCAGAGCAGATGTTTTGAATTTGCTGAAGCATGGTTTTAAAAATGTTATATCTATCAATGGAACTAATGTTCCGCAGACGATCATTGATTTGAGCAAAGAAAAGGTTATCATTGCTTTTGTTGATGGTGATCGAGGTGGAAACCTTATTATCAAGGAATTAACACAGTTAGCAGACATTGATTTTGTAACCAGAGCTCCGGATGGAAAAGAAGTTGAAGAGATTACCAAGAAGGAGATTCACAAGGCTCTTAGGAGTAAGTTTTCTGCAGAGCAGGCAAAGTTAGAGGCTGGCAAGGATAATGGAGGAGCAGCTAGGCCAGATTTTAGGACCAGATCAGCGCCTCAGAGAAGCTATCAAGCTCCTGCTAGAAGGGCTCCGGTTCGCACAAGTCATGCTGCCAGTCCAAAGATTGGAGAAGCGGAAAAGAAACGATATAGGGAGATGCTAGAGGACCTTATCGGAACTCGAGGAGCATACCTTGTGGATGAGAAGCTTAATATTTTGGGAAAAATACCCTTTACAGAATTGGCTGGAACGCTGAAAAATGTTCAGAATGTTCAGGCTGTTGTTTTTGATGGCATTATTGATAAGGAGACTGTACTTACAGTTGAGAAATCAGGAGCCAAACTCATTTTTGGTATGGATTCCAGAGTCAAGCCAACAGAAACGAAATTAGGATTGTTTACTGTAAATGATCTTTAGTTTTGTCAAAAACCACCCATCAGAGATGTGTGGCATGAATGGCTATGCCTGGCCTCCCTATTCGCTGTGGTGGTTTTTGATCATGATCAGAATTTTCTCGCTGTTGCTCATAAGAGAACAAGCAGAGCTTGTGCCACTAGTCCTAGACTAGTGGAAAATTCTTACATTTTTAATTTATTTTTTTACTTCTATTTTTTGATAGGATAGTGCTCTAGATCTGAAGAGAGAGAGAGTCCTACTATCTTAACAGCTTTCTGAGAATTCAGCAATCCCTTCAGAAGTAATTGTGCCTTTTAGAACTTCTTTAGAGGTTGGGCAGATTAGTTGAGGGAATCCTGCTTCTAGGTCAAAACAACTTTCTAATGCTTCATTATTGGATTCTTCGATTATAATGAGATTAGCTGATTCTGCAGCTGGTTTGAGATCATTACACGTGCTGCACCATGATGCATAGTAATAAATGGCCTTGTTAAATTGAGCACATGTATCCTCTGGCTGTATGGAAACTTCTACTTGTGGAGGCTCTTCAACCTCAGGAAGGGGTTCAGGTTCAACAGCCGGTGTTGCTGGTTCAGGTAGTGGTTCTGGCTCTTCAACAACTTCGGAAGAAGGTTCAGGAGTTTCCACTTCAATGACTTCTGGAGGTAATGGAATAGGTTCTGGTTCTACTGCTTGGGTTTCTGAATGCTTAAACTCATCACTAATGATCAGGATATCCGCTTTTTTCATTAGTTGGCCTATATAAAGGTTTAAAGCATCTTGTCTTTTTTGGCTGAAGATTTGATCCTTAATCTGAGCAGAGACTTGATCTAAAGGTTCTACACCTGCAGGTTTTTTATCAGTTACTTTAATGATGTGGAAGCCAAACTGGGTTTTGGCTGCAGTTATCGTACCTACCTCAACTGAAAAAGCAGCGTCTGCGAATTCCTTGACCATTGCCTCTCTGGCAAAGAAACCAAGATCCCCTCCCTTGCTTGCAGAACCTTGGTCTATTGAATTCTCTTCAGCAAGTTCAGCAAAATTTTCTCCTTGCTTTATTTGGATTGCTAGATCAAGTGCACTGTCTTCTGTTTCTACAAGAATGTGTGAGGCTCTAACCTGCTCTGGATTAGTAAATTGGTCTAGATTGCTATTATAAAAGTTTTCAATTTCTCTGTCGTCTGGGTGTAATGTAGCTAGGAGAGTCTCATTAAGGTATTTTCCAATGATTATTCTTTGTTTATACACCTTTAAGACATCTTCGATGGAAAGATTTATCCCGCTTATCTGGCTCTCAAATTCCTCCTGAGAAAGGCCTGATTGATCTATAACAAGTGCATAGTATTCATCAAGTTCTTGGTTTGTTGAATCGTATCCTGCATCGATAGATTCCCGATAGAGTATTGTTTCAATAATTGATTGGTTAAGCAAAATTTCCTTTGAGATTGATTGTCTAAAGAATGAAGGAATCATGGCATATTTAGTGATTAATTCAGATTGTGTTATCTGATCTCCGTTGACAACAGCAACAATAGGATCTTTTGGAAAGAATTGGTTAACAATTTGAAAAATTATAAGCAAAAAAATCACCAAAGCTGCGATTCCTACAAGTGCCAGCACAACCTTTTTTGTTGCTCCTTTCGGTTTTTTGTGTTGCTTCATTGGATTGTTTTTCCTTGTTTCCCCTGTATCTGGTGTATCTTCTTCTTTTTTTGGGTTTTCTTTAGTGGTAGAGTCATCATTTTCCTGTTCTTCTAATTGATAATCATAGTTATATACAGATGCAGCCTCAATCAACTCATCCTCCTCTTTTTCATCATTAATGGACTTCTTAGGCATTCAGTATTGCAAATTAATGGTGATTTTTAAAGATTTCGCGTCTTTATTATCTATTAAGCATCTTTATCATCGAATTGCAACTGAAAGTCTTAAATACAAGGCAAACAGAGGATACTTCATGTATGAGATCATACTGGGAAGATTAGAGGAGGAACGGAAGAAATTAGGCATCAAAGGAGCTATTTTATTAGGAAAATTATATGTTACTATGGGTCAGAGAACTGCGCTTTCTAATGAGATTTATATGGATGTAACAAGGAGCCATGCTGTCTTTGTTTGTGGTAAGAGGGGTGGAGGAAAATCGTATAGTCTTGGCGTAATTGCAGAGGGCATGGCTAATTTAGATCATGATATTTCTCAGAATTTAGCAGTTGTTATGCTGGATACTATGGGCATTTATTGGACTATGAAGTATGCTAATAGTAAAGATGAAGAATTACTAAAGCAGTGGAATCTCAAGGGCAAGGGATTAGATGTGCAGATTTATACTCCCAACGGATATTTTAAAACCTATAAGGAACAAGGTATTGCAACTGATTTTCCTTTTAGTCTGAATGCTATGGATTTGGATCCGAGTGATTGGTGTTTGACGTTTCAAATTGAACAGACAGAGCCTCTTGGTGTGTTGATAGAGAGGATTATTAATGATTTTGAAGAAGAAGAGAAAGATTACAATCTTGATGATATTATTCTTACTATAAAGCATACCAAAGAAGCAAGTGAAGATGTTAAGAATGCTGCGATAAATCTCTTTCTCAGTGTTAAAGGGTGGGGATTGTTTAGTGAGAAAGGAACTAAGATTGAAGAGATTATTAAGGGAGGCCAGGTTACTGTTTTGGATGTAAGCTGCTATGCCACTATTCCTGGAGCTGGAAATGTTAAGTCACTTGTGATTGGTCTTGTGGCTCAAAAATTGTTCATTGAGAGAATGGTTGCCCGAAAAAAAGAGGAGTATGAGGAGATACATCACGTAGAAGAAGCTGCTTTTGAAGATAGAGATAGTAAAAAACAAACACCTATGGTTTGGTTGATTATTGATGAAGCTCATGAATTTATCCCAAAAGAAGGAAATCCTCCTTCACTTAATGGATTGATAACCATATTGAGAGAGGGTAGACAGCCTGGTATTTCCTTGATCCTTGCTACTCAACAACCAGGAAAGATCCATACTGATGTTCTGACGCAGAGTGATATTGTTCTAAGCCATAGATTAACTGCTAAGATTGATGTAGATGCATTAGGGGCGATTATGCAGAGCTATATGCGTGGAGGATTGGAAAAGCAATTTAATTTATTGCCTCGAGTTAAGGGTGCTGGCATTGTCTTTGATGATACTAATGAAAGACTCTATCCTATGAGGATAAGGCCGAGATTTACCTGGCATGGAGGGGCTGCTCCAACTGCTATTCCTGAAAAGAAAACAGAAGAAGAGGATGAGTTGACGCTTTATTGAGATTGTATTTTTTTCGGGAAAAACTCGTAAGGTGCAGTTGTTACTTCTTATGATGCACTTTAGGATCCTCATAAAAGTGGAGTCCTTTTTTCATTCTTGGAATATACTTTAAAAATCTTGGGAGCCTGGCAATTGGTCTGAGAAAACGTGTAAATCTACCACTTCGAGAGACTCGAGCTGCGATCTCTGCCTCCTTAATAGCACGGGCAGCGCCCTTCTCAATCTCTAATCCCTCATGCAACAAAGATTGACTTTTCTTGAGGGTATCCCCGCTTTTTGCAAAGATCCCTAAAAAACCTTCGAAAAACCTGAAGAAGAGGATAAATGGAAATACAGCTAAGATATCCAACCAATACTTTTTGAAAAAATCCTTGAGTTTGCTTACCCGATTGTATTTGAAATAGAGGTCTATTATGAATATTGCAATGACTAACCAGTCTCCTGCTACCAGATAGGGTTCAAGATGGTAATGATGGACAAAATCATGGTAAAAAAATTCAAGAACAATGATGATAAGGAGAAGGAGAATCATAGGAGGAATGAGCCTATCTATGATTATCTCTGTCTTTTCGTATAGTTCGCTGTGATGCCCCTTTTTCATGTTACGTTGTGCTATCGGTAGGCTCGTAAAGGAGCGTATGTCATTGAGATCAATGATGCTACAAACATCAATACAAAGAGGATTGCGAAAGCAAAAGCCATTTGTTCCCATACTTTAGAAACCCAGTAGACTGATACAAAAAATCCGATTATACTTGCTGCCATAAATGATGTTTTGAGTGGGGCTATATTGATCATGTGATCACCTCTTTTTTGAATTTTGGTATTTCGTGTTTTTATAGTTTTCTAATCTTTTAGTATAAATTTGGATAATTGCTTTTTAGCCTTTTCCCTGTTTTTTTGATGATTCTTAAGGAAAGCGTTTAATTTATCAATGAGTATTGCCTTTAATTCACCGCTTAATAGCTTTCCAGATTTGTAATCATTGTATATTTTTTTCAGTTTTTTATCATCTTCCTCAAAAAAGGTGAGCCATTGATAAGACATATCAATATCAGGGTTTCCTCCTTTTTTTCGGTGTTCTTCTAGGGTGTCTCTGCCACCAGAAAATGCGAATTTATTGACCTTCTTTTTTACTGTAGCAGCATCATCAGTAGTGAAAATTGTGGCATCAAATCCTTCAGAGGTTGACATTTTGCCTTCTGGCCCTTTTAATGAAGGGAGGAAAACATTGTGAATCGCAGCGGTTTTAGGATAGCCCAGCTTTGGAGCCACATCTCTAGCAATTCTCCAATAGGGATCCTGATCTATTGCAGCAGGGATTAGGGTTCTTACTTTTTTCCCACTTAATACGCTGGGTAAGAAGCAAGTAGCAGCTTGGATGGCAGGCCAGAGATACATACCAATATTGGTATTGTTTGTAAAGCCGAATACTGCCTTTGCCTGCGAGGCTGTTACTCTTTTTGCTATTGGCAGAGCTATTTTATAGAGATGATTAATATAATCAGTATCTGCGAAGATAAATGTTTTTTTAGGATCAAAACCAAGTGCGATTACATCTAGAGCATTATCATAAGCGAGTTTGTTTGTTTGCTCTAGGGTGAGATTTTTATTACACAGAAACTTTTCATCATCAGTCATCATAAAATAAAAATCAACATTAAACACATCCTGGAGCCATTTGCAAAAAATCCAAGGGATCATATGGCCTAGGTGAGTGTCTCCTGAAGGACCTCTTCCTGTATATATTGCAAACTTTTTGCCTTGTGCGTATTCTTTTAAGACAATATCTAAATCTCTGTGGCTGAAGAAAATCCCCCTCTCTAGCATATAGTGGAGTTTTTTGGTGTGTTTCTTTATGTTCTTTAACAGAGATGGATCTATTTTAGATGTGCCAAATTCCTTAATCAAGGTATCATAATTTACTTCCCCAGAGACTTCCCAAGGTGTAACACGAGATTCTTGCATGCAATACTTTGAATGGTGGCTTTATTTAAAGTTTGTCTTTTTACACGCAGCGTTAGTTTTAAATAGGGATGAGGTTTAGGTGATGTATGAAACATAGCTTGAAGATTACGGTCTGGTTGGTTGTTGTTTTTTTTCTAGCACAAGTTGTTGGCTTGTTAATTATTAATCAGTATGTAGATCATGATCTTACTGCGGAAAGTGGGAAGGTGCGCTTTCAGGAGTTGCCATTTGACATAGAACGCCCTCCAATAGAAGAGCAAACAAGCTTTTTGTATATTGTGATTGCTATTATTATAGCCACGATTTTAGTGCTTATACTTATACGATTTAAGAAAGTGAAGTGGTGGAGACTTTGGTTCTTTATCTCTGTTGTTGCGTGCATGACTTTTGCGTTTGCCAAAACTTTGGGACAATGGGGGGCTTTGCTCGTTAGTGCTGGTTTAGGGTATTGGAAGGTTTTTAGGCCAAATGTTATTGTTCATAATCTAACTGAGCTTTTTATCTATGGAGGGTTAGCTGTTATTTTTGTTCCAGTAATGAATGTTTTCGCAGCTATAGCGATGTTGTTCGTGATTTCGCTTTATGATATGTATGCTGTATGGAAGAGCAAGCATATGGTAAAATTAGCTGAATTTCAAAAATCTTCAAAGGTATTTGCAGGATTGCATATTCCCTACTCTTTAAAGGGATCTGTGGGAAGTCTTAAAACTGGAGGGCATGCGAAACATACCAAAAAAGTTAAGGTAAAAAGCGCTGTTTTAGGAGGGGGAGATATTGGATTTCCACTGATATTTGCAGGGGTTGTGATGAAAGGGATTATGCTGCAATTTCCTGTTTTTCTAGGATTCTTAAGAGTTCTTATCATATCACTCTGTGCAAGCATTGCTTTGTTAATACTTCTTATTAAGGCAAAAAAAGATAGGTATTATCCTGCCATGCCTTTTATAACAGCAGGATGTTTAATCGGATATGGTATCCTGAGTTTTATCTGAAGCTGAATAGAGATTTAGAGTTTTTTGTCTAAGAAATGCTGAGTATGAGCGAGGCATGATTACCATACCATCTGTAGCTGATATGACTTGGGTCATTGTTTGACGTGCTATCTCTCTTGCTTCTTGGGTGGGATCTGCAGCAAGAATTTTTCTCCCGAAATGGGTTATGATGGCTAATCTCGGTTTTATTTTATTGATAATTTTAACAGCATGATAGGAATTTAGATTAATTTTTGTTTTTGTTCCGAAAGGGTAAACCACGTTTAGTATCAAAATATCTGATTTTTCATACTGTTTAAGAAGGTCAGGAGAGTATGCAGTATCTGAAAGATAGGATAGGATGAATTCAGGAGTATATAATTTAAATCCTAGATTATGTGGATCAGAGTGTATTGTTCTGAGGGTTTGAATTTCAAGGTTTTCAATACCGATTCGTTTACTAGGATCGGGTGCAATGATTCTTTCTACGAAATTCTGATAAAAAGGAGGAATAACTGGTTTGATTTTTTCTGACCCGTTTATAAGTGATTTTCCGCAGATCAGTACGCTTTTTTTGTCAAATCCATTTAGGGTTATGGCTGATAGCACTGCGTTTACATCATTACAGTGGTTTATGTGCGCATGGCTTACTAAGAGAGCTGTGGTTTCTCTTGGATTGACATTATAGGATTGCATCATGCCTAAGGCTCCAGGCCCTGGATCAATATGAAATTGATAATCATCTACCTGGATGATTATACCTCCAGATGCTCTTAGCTGTTTTCCCACCACATGATGGTCTCCTCCTGTACCAAGAAATAAGATTTTAGGTTCCATACCAATACCTACTACATGGAGAAATTAATAAAGATTTGTATAGTCAAATATATAGGAGAGGGTGTATCCTTCAATATTAGTGAATAACAAAAGGTTTAAATACCTTAAGATGCAAGATTGTAGTATGGAGCTGAAAAGGATGCACTATAGTTTAGGAATTATTCTGATAGTTATGGCTGTCAGTGTGGTGGTTGCTACAGGCCAACAGAGTCATCCCTCTAGAGATATTGACTGGAGTCAGTCTGTACAAGATAATGTAGTTATGGACCAGGATTTATCAGTTGGTGGGGATTTGGCGGTTACAGGAGCCCTTGTTTTGCAAAATGCTGGTCAAGGTGTGGTTTCTACGCTTTCAGATGGAAGCTTAACCACTGTGCAGATGCATAATCAGGGACAGAGTTTCGGGAGTGATATGATTAATAATGAAATGGCCTCACTGGGGTTGTGGGAGGCTCATGATGCTGGAGGATGTGCTAGTAATGAGGGATTTATCCCTCTCTTCGTAGGTTCATCCAGAGGATTTTGTATTGAGAAAAATGAACGATCTCCCAAGCAGTGGATAAGTGCTAGAATGGATTGCTTATCTACAGGTAAGCGATTACCTGAAGCAGGAGAATGGCTAGTTGCATGTACCTTAGCAACGGATGTGGGAATAACTCTGATGACTGGAAACCATGAGTGGAGCAGTAATTTTCCCCTTTACGTACCGTTTTTTTCATCAGGAGCTATATATCATGGTTATTATGTTCCTCTTTTAGGAAGTAAAGGTTGTAATTTTGCAAGTTGGGGATGGTTAGCGCATAAGAGTAATGGTGGATCAGCTAGCTCCCATGCTTATAGATGTGTTCATTAAGAAAAGC
>Ga0187833_10003004_pt1 | contig 17532 bp, 31 predicted proteins | sample ETNtaG_37_FD_167968 | JGI IMG/M metagenome (GOLD analysis project Ga0187833, IMG submission 167968) | Marine microbial and viral communities from oxygen minimum zone, Eastern Pacific Ocean - ETNP2014_SV_400_PacBio MetaG (Illumina Assembly) | ecosystem: Environmental > Aquatic > Marine > Hypoxic...
GCAATAGGTGGAACTACTTGGGTAGCCTTTGGAGCAGGTAAGGTGTTAATAGGTGTAGATACTGGTGATTCGGATTTCAATACTATAGAGGAAACAGGTGGTGCTAAAACACATACACTAACAACTTCTGAAATACCAGCACATAGTCACACCATTACAGCGGGTGGTTCAAATACAGATTCAGGTAATGGTGATTATGCAAGTGGCAGTGCACCCTTATATAATAATTCTACTTACACTTGGACTAATCTTGCTGCTGCTAATACAGGTGGTGGTGGAGCACATAACAACGTACAACCATACATAACAGTATATTTTTGGAAACGCACAGTATAATAATTAGGAGATAGAGAAATGGCAAAACTATTTGGCAACCCAACCCCAAGACAAATGGAGTTTAGTGGATTAGGCACTCCTACTGTTCGCAAACCTGACCGAGCATTTGAATCTGCCTATAAGAAACAGGAAGCTAACTTACCAAGAGCAAGTTTAGATGGTTTAAGCAGGGCACAAACAAGTACACCTTGGTACACAGGTCTAGGTACACAAGTTCTTGGATTAGGTGAAAGTATGTATGCTGGTCAATTAGCAGGTGAGAATGTAGCTGCTAACCAACAAATGTGGCAGGATCAAGTATCTGCTGCTAAACCTGGAAGTACAACTGGTCTGGCGTATGGTGATGCTGTATATGATGAGGCTACCAATACTTTGCAATATGCTCCAAGTGGAGCAGCACAAGGAATGTTGACTTCTCTGTATGGACAGCAGCAAGGTTTTACCGATAAACTATCAAACTTAGACCCTTATGCTTTAGGTCAGCAAATGTATGACCTAAAAAGACCAGCTATGCAACAAGCACAGGATTATCAAACAGCTCAATTATTAGAGCGTTTAAAAGCACAAGGTATGCTTAGTTCATCTCATGGTGGACAACTTCAAGGCGGATTAGCACAAGCACAATATATGGCTCATCAACAAGCTCTATCTGAAGATATACTGAACGCACAAAATATAGCTAGTGCAATATCAACACAACAACAGCAAGCTGGAGGACTAATAGATGCTATAAACACAGGGCAGTTAAATCAACTAGCACAAAACATTGATATGGGTGTTAATGTAACACCACCATTATCTTTAGGAGCTGCTTATGAAAATCAAATGGACACCGAAGCTCAACAGGGTGGTTCTTTAGCTAATATATTAGGAATAGTAGGAACAGGAATAGGTGGGTCAGCTGGTGGTGCAATAGGAAGTGTGATAGGTGGACTTTTTAGTTAGGAGAATAATATGGGATTATACGACAACTTACTTGCAGATGAAAGAGCAAGAATAGCAACGGAAGCAGCAGGAATACCTGCAGGAAGAGGAACTGTATATTTAGCTGCTCAAGGTGGTGAGCGTATGGCTCAAGGTGCTCGTAGTATGTTTGGCATTGAAGAACCTGTTGTTACTGCGGCAAAAGCAGCAGAAGCTAAACAATTAAAACTTAATGCTATTTTATCTAAATACTCAAATGCAAAAACCCGTGCTCAATTTACAAGTGCATTTAGTGAATTAATGGCTGCTGGTTTTCCAGAATACGCTGCCAAAATGCAAGAGCATATCAACAATATGCCTGATGAATCTAAAACAACAGCAGATGTGACCAAATCTATACAATGGCTCAACGATAACAATATGAAAGATTTAGCAGCAATATTAACCGCCAATCCATCTATGGTGTCTGATGTTATGAAAGCTGCAATGAAAGATAAAGGTTTGGGTGATACACAATTTACAATATCAACAAGTCAAGTCTATATAGATCAAGACGATGGTCAGCAATATGTTATTCAGACCGACCCTAATAAAGAGCCAGGCGAAAGAGTTACAAGGGTCGATATTGAAGATGCTTTTGCTCCAACAAAAGAAGAAATACTTAAATTAGAGGCGGAACAAGAGCTTCTTAAAAACGACAAGCTAAAAGCATTAGATGCAGCTAGAACAGCCTTTAAAGAAGCAGACGCATTAAGATTCCAAATCAATGATTTTGAGAGAGCATTGGTTGCCTCTGAAGAAGGTGCTGTTTCAGGAGTTATAGGTAAATACCTACCTGCATTTAATGCACAAACAGGAATATTAAACAGTATATCCAACACGCTAGGTATCAGCGTTATCAACATGGCAACATTTGGTGCTTTAAGTGAACGAGAAATGGCTATGGCTATGAGAACGAATATAGACATGAACCTTCCTCCACTAAAACTTAGAGAAATGATAATAGAGCAGATGAACGCTAGAAGTAAGTTGATGAATGAACTTTATGCTGCTGCCAGAAGGTTATCTTATGGTGAGGTTACATATTCTGAATACATAACTGAAGTAGCAGACCAACAAATTGAGGCAAATAAATATACATATAACAAGTTGACTCAGAAAGAAAGAGATAATGTAACTGCCGATCAATGGTTTGGTATGAACTTAGCACAAAGAAAGAAATTTGTATCTTTAAGGGATTAAGATGGGAATAAAAGAACAGCTAGAACTTGTTAATCAAACTACAAACACATCATCGGGTGTTATATCTTCGGGTCAGACAGAGTTTTTAGAGTCTTTAAATGGAGATTCAATTACAGCGTCTACTAATGGAGAGTCCGCACCCGTAAGCCAAAAAATACGCAGTTTCTTGGGGGGTTTTTCCTATCAGTTTGCGGATGAGATAGAGGGTATGATTGTTGCTCTAGCGACTTCAGGAAAGTCTTATGAAGAGGCTAGAGATGAAGTTAGAAAGAAAATCAAAGACTATGAAGAGGCTCATCCAGGTGAGGCATTAGCGTTTGAAATTTCTGGTGCTGTTTTACCTACATTACTACTTACAATTTTCGGTGGACCTAGTGGTTGGGCAAATGCAGTAAGAACAATATCACAATTAGGAACAAAACTAACTGGAAGATTGACAACTAAAGAGATTGCCCACATGTCTGGAAAGATGGGTGGTGCTTATTCATACGGTGCAGGTACAGAGGGGGTATTTCAAGACCTGGCAAATGTGCCAAAAGGTTACTTGACAGGAGTGGCTCTTGGAGCAGGTATGTCGAAAGCTATTAATTGGACAGGTGTTGGTATAAACAGGCTTATAGAAAAGGCTAAAGGTATGGCGGGCAAAGAGTATTCTGAAGTTGTACGCTCAGAGATAGCCAGAATAGCAGAAGGAACTGGATTAACACCAGATGAGGTTGTACAAAAAGTTGCTCGAGGTGAAATCTTGGCAGAAAATGAAACATTGGTGGCTGTTATGAGGGCATTAAAATCTGATTTAGGTGGTGAAACCAATGCCATAATATCAAAACTTAAAACCAGACCTTTAGAAACTAAAAATAAAGCATTAACTGAAATGCAAGAGTCGATAGGCTATGGCACATCAGATGAAAATACTGTCAAAATATGGAAGATGAAGGATAGTGCATTAAGAGAACAAGAGAATAAACTTTATAACACACTATTTAAAGACACCAATCCAGAACTTCCAAACCGCATGATAGGTGTTCTTTTTCAGCAATTAAAGAACTTCCCCCAAGCAGCTAAAATGCTCAATGAAATGTATAAAGTTGAGGGTGGTTTTGTTCCTTTTGTTAGGTGGACTAAAAGTGGCGAGATGAAAATGGTTAGACAACCAACCTTAAAAGATGCAGAGTTGGTTTACAGAATGATAAGAGATAAAGCATCTGAACTTTTTAATACTGGTAAGAGTGGACAGATTGCAAGTAAATTATCAGAAAATGCAAATCAACTAAAAAACCAGATTGATATATTTTCACCTGAGTTGGCTGCAACTAGACTTAGTGCCTCTCAACTTCGAGCAGGTAGAGATGCCTACGAGGTAGGTAGAAAAGCATTAACTCAAAATGCAGAGGACTTGGAGTTGTTAATAGAAAAATTTGCAGATGTACCAAATGCTTTGGAAGCGCTACAAGCAGGTCTTATGACATCAATCAAAAACAAAGCATCAAGTCAAACAACAATAATGAAGAATATTGCCCAAGATGGTCATAAACTTAATCAAATTGTAAGAATGATATTCCCTAAAGGAAACATTGATGACATTCTTGCTCAAGCCATGATAGCAGGCCAATCACAAACTGCTTCAACTGCAATAAGATTTGGTTCTCCTACCGCACCCCAACAACAAGCATCATCTACATTGGGTCAGGCTTCACTACTATATAGAGCAGCTCAAGGTGATCCAATCGCCATTACACAGGTGGTTGCAGAAAAAATTGCTAAGAATAGACCAAACCTAAAACCAGCAGACCGTGACCAACTAATAAAAATTCTAATGTCGGAAGATCAAGAGCTGGTTAAAAATGCCTTAATTGATGAAAACTCGTTGAATATGCTGCAAAAGATTATAGATTCTGTGTTGTATGGAACTAGCAGAGTAACATCGGCAGGGGCATCTAAACTCACAGGTGAGGAGATGGCTGAATTTGATACAGGATTATTAGGCTCGGCAAAAGCTTTCACATCTGGGTTTATTAGATAATGGGATTATTAACCGAACAAGAACAACTAATAGCAGACGATCTACTGGCAGCTAATTTTCAGGCTGATGATATACCTGCCCTAATGGGCAATATCTCTGTTGAAACAGGTGGGTCATTTGACCCCCTCCAACAACAGGAAGGTGGAGATGGGCATGGACTGTTCCAATTCTCTGGAAATCACCTGAAAGCATACAAGAAATGGTTAAAGGCAATCGGCTTTCCAGATTCAGGCTACAACCAGGCATTATTTGTCAATTCCAATGTATATGCCAAAGACTCACCTTATGACTTAGGTTGGAGGGCGAGAGGTCTATTACAGGATGCTTTTAGTGGTGATTTGTCTACACAAGACAAGACTAGAATATTCTCAGATGTTTACGAAAAACCTGGTGTTCCTCACATGGATAGAAGAATCGAAGAATCTCTTAGGTATGAGGACTTATTATAGCGTGTTTTGAGCATACTCAAGGCACACTACGGCCATTATTATTGTCGAGGAATACCAAGGGTAGGGGTAGCTTAAAAAGTAGGGCAAAATCCCCTCTAAATCTGAGGTTTTCTCAACCTCTGAATTTCCTCTTGCATCGTTAAAGAGAGTTCAGCATTTAAAGCGAAATACTTCATCATAGCACTTCTCTTCATTCCGTACTTGCGAGCTTTCGCATCAATGAATTGTAAGTCCTCTTCACTAACCCTAATATTAATTTGATGATCCCGTTCTGCTTTTGCCATATCTGGTAGTATAGCAGATTCTATACCTATGTTCATATTATTATCCATTTTTTTTATTTCCCATATATTGCCAAGTTAAAATCTGAGTTATGCGGTAGGCTTATTCCATATTCACCGCTTAAATCCTCTATCTCTAAAAGGTAGTCGATAAATTGCATAATATTCAAATCTCTAGTTGAGGGTATCTGGGATATAAACTCGCCCTCAGTAGTCGTAAATTCTATCTTATCAAGAAACTTATTAGCCAATGACAAGTGCATTTCTTGTTTTGAGTAACCTATCTCTTTGGCTATTATCTCTATCCAGTACCAATACAACCTATTCTGTGAATCAGATCGTTTAGGTTTATCTGGCGATAGCGACACAGTTGCAGCATCACAATCTGGATTCTCCCTATAAAACTCCTGGACAAGACTCTTAAAGACATCTTCTTTAGGTTTCTCCCTATATATGACTCTATGACTCATATCCCCTCTTCTTCGCCTCTTTCTTTTTATTAAGAATCTTCTTAGGCAACCACATCCTAGAATGACGAACTGACCATAATAGTTTGTTCACTATTGGGTGAGGTTTTTTACGCCTCACAAATGTTTCAATTTATTGTCGCAATGTTTAAGGTTCTCATTAATCAACTTTTCAAGATACCATTTGGCCTTTCGTAAATCCTCAATCCCACCCTTGTTGCGGTAGCGTGAAACATACTTAATTACATTACCCTCCAGATAGTTAAACTTCTGGTCGAGGATATAGTCTATTACCTCTATATCCCCTTTGTTGTAATGGTTAGGTGAATTTATATTATCAGCCAATTAAACCCACCCAACTAGCTAGTGACAAAACAATAACAATACCTACAAAAATTGAAATACTTTTGTTGCTCTTAATAAAATTTATAAGATTTTCCATTTTTCTCTCTCCTTTATTTAAAGTTTTATAAATGGGTGTGTCCACCCTTCTCCATAGCTTACGCATCAAGCTAACTTTCATTCTTCCCTTGTAATAACGAACATTCTTTCTTCTTTTGCTAGTTTCTGTTGAAAGCGAATCGTTGCTCTAAGGTGTAAGAGTTCCAACCATTCCTTTTCATAATTCGTGATGATTCTACCGTCAAGAATGTTGTGACAGTTGAAGCAAGCTGGACATCCCCAATCAAAACCACCTACCCTATTCTTTTGACCCATGCCTGAATCTTTATTAAGGTGGGCGAATACTGTTGTGTCAGTTCCAGGTAAGCAGCCATCAAGCCTCATCTCACATTGCCTACCTCTTGCAAGTTCAGTCATCTTGCTCATCACAAAATTCATCCTTATCAATTATGAAATTATTCAAATAGTCCTGTAGTAAGAGTTCCATTGCGTGTAATTTCTTTTTCTTTACCCTTGCAAAATCAAGCCACTCAGACCTGCCAAATTGAGTCCATCCTTCGTGATGAAACTCTACCTCTGACCATCCTGTATCATTCATTGGACTTCTATCATGCTTATATCTACCCATATATTTCCAAACAGTAGCTAGACTTATAACTTCATGTCGTTTATTATTTTTATGTAAAGGCTTAAAATCATCACTTAACCTCACTAATTGTAGTTCATACTTTTTATTATCACTCATGCTGTTATAAACTCCCCCCAGACATTAGCCTTACCCTTGATAATGTCTATCACTTCTAATTGGAATGATCCATCTTTAAACCAGGTTACGATTCCAAAGGCATGATTCCAGTTATGCAACCGCCCTCTTAACCACCTATTCTTTTCTGCTGATTTATCCTTTAGACAACCCATAGAAAAACTAGAGATGTTTCCATCCTGTAGGCGTGAACTTGAATATCTCTGGATGTCGTGAGTATGTCCATAGATTATGTTGCAGCCATAAACCTCAAGATGTTTCTTGGCATGGTTTATCCCACAATAACCACCATGAATAAAGTTGGCCTTACCGATTGTTAGAACTTCGTTATAGCATTTATACTTGTAACCCCTCTCATCCCATTTACAAGCATTTCTAAATTTATACTCAGGCAAGAATGGATTCTCTTCTACCCACGCATCAAGCCATTCATCGTGGTTGCCTGCCAGAATATGTCTTTCCTTACAGCCAACCTTATCAAGGACCTCATCAATCTTGTCCAGTTCCTTATTGACCTCTTTAATCTCTTTATCAATAAGTGGCAGCATATACTCCAGAGGTGGTCTTTTTCTTCTCTTGTATTTCCAAGCTGAAACCGATTCAAACTCCCCAACATCACCTAGATTAATAAACACCTCTGGTTTAATGTGTTCTATCGCCTGAAGTACCACCGAACAAGCCTTCTTATCGTGTAACGGGAAGTGCTGATCGGGTATCACTACACCGACTTTTTTCATTCTAAATCCTGTATTAATTTTTCAAGTTTAACTTTAAGTTTTTTACCAAGTTCCTCAATAAGTTCTTCAACTGGTGAGTGGTGTACAATTAAATTGGATAGATATTTGCTTGGATCAACCTCGCCATTTCGTAGAGTATCTTCATTCAGTCTTTCTGCTATACAGTTGGCTATACCTTCTATATTGGAGAAATAAGAATTTCTACGACTATATTCCCTATTGTTATCTCTTAGAGTATGGTTGTAGTTATCAACAGACATTGAAAATCTATCATTTATTTTTATGTATCTATTCAGAATAATTCCTTACTAGACTTTGTGACCAATGGCTTACTTTCTCTTGGCCTATCTTGTAGGCATTTCGCATTTTCACTTTAAGTTCTTCATCAAGAGTCTTGATATAGGTAAAAACAAAGACAGGGATTGCTCTCTTAGGACATCCACAAGACAACCAGGCTGAACACTTATCTATTTTTTGTTTGTCTGTCATGTCTTTAAATTCTTTTTCCCACTCAGCTCTAAGCGCAAGACCAGTTATCTTTACTTCCTCTTCTTTTTTCTCGGTTATGTGTTTTTTAACTGGCGAGTTATCTACATTGGTCAAGAAATCTAGCAGCGATCCTATGCCATTGTTTACATTCAGGTTGCGAATCTCATCCATGACTTTACTATGTTGAAATAGGTTGTAATAAACTCTCTCTGGTTCAGGCAATAACTCTTGCTTGTTTTCTTGTAATATCCAATGGTCAAGGATTTTGCCTATCCAGATGTTTTTAAGCTGAATACCAATCTTGTTATAAGCAATGGCCTCATTTACTATTTGAGCAGCACACTCTTCAGCAACAGATTCAGTCATTCTTTTAACTTTACTCATTCTAATGCCCTTTGTTTTCCTCGCTCTATCTTCATGGCAAGTAATTGTTTATTGACACTACTCTTGCTATCGACAGTTCCCTTTTTAAGTTTTTTAGGTTTAACCCATCCATTACAAACATACGATCTAAACTGTGCTTGGATGTCTTTCCATTTAGACTTTCTTTCTTTCATCCTATCTCTAAAGTCAGAAACAAGAAGTTCTATTTCTTTATCGTTAAGTGACTCACAACCATCAACTAGCTTTAATCTGTCTGAACTTGCTTTGTTAGGTTTAAAATTTTCAATCTCATCAATCTGCCTCTGTGTGTATATATCTTTCTTATTAGATAAATCATTCTTATTAGAGTAATCCTTCTTATTAATACAGTCCGTTTTTTGCACCGTGTCATTTTTGCACCGTGCAGATTTAGGACTATGGCTTTCTGACACCAAAGTAACGTTTTCGGACTTAGGCGATATAACATAGTTTCCAATCAATTCATACACCCCTGAACCATTTTTATTCTTGTGATAAGTCAGCCAGCCAGTAGCTTTTAGTTCTTGCATTGCAACCAGGATTGTTTTTCTTGATTCTTTAAGCTGACTTGCCATAGATGAGGCGGTAAAGTTCCAACCATCACACTTACATTCCATAAAAGCATAAATACCTTTCGCTTTAAGAGATATAAGCTTATCTTCTAAGAGTTTTCTTGGAGATGATCCATAAGGATTTTTTGGTTTTCTTAATGTATTACTCATAAATCCTCCTTAATTGGGGTTAATTCAAACTCGATACGAGTATTGGTCGAATAGAATTTCCTTGCACGAATCATACAAACCTGTCTATCGTTCTCGTAATACTTTCCCTCTAAACAATCTAAGGCAGCCTTACAATAATTATCAAGGTCAGCATTGTTAAGACAATACCTACCATCCATTTCTTTGGATTTTTTCTTGGACCATGATTTGGGAATCTCTACATAGAAATCCAACTTGGCATAGAGCTTCCCTTCGAGAAGTTCTGTATCGTAATCTTCTAATAGTTTGGTAAAGTTATCTCTGAAATCACTATATCGTTTGGGAAAGTATGCTGAATACCGAGTGATTCTTGCTCTCGATGCTGGAACTGGTGCGATGTTAAATGTTTCTTTAATCATCTTCCTCTTTTTTCGCTTCTTGATAACCTGGACATTTTTTCCTTAATTTGGGTTCATAAAAACCCTGCTTTTGGTTGCGAACATTTGGGGGGATATTGTTTATGCTGTGTCTTGAACAAAGCCTTGCTAAAGGGCAAATTGAGATACAAACATGGAGCATAAAATCCTGTCGTTTTTTAAAGTTTTTTCATATATAATTGTGTAGTAAAAAATACAAAATGTAGTTTTCAAATAGATAAAATTGTTTCAATTATATACTAAATTAAATACTAGGATAAACAATAATTTAAAACTATGGAAAATTTTGCACAGCGAGTTAAACAATTAAGAGATAAGCTGGGTTTATCACAACCGCAGCTTGCTAAGAAGATTGGTACGCACTATGTCAATATAGCAAACATTGAAAGAGGTGCTGTCGAAAACCCCCGCTACCTCTCGAAATTAGCAGAGGCACTTGAAACTACACCATCCTTTCTAATTAATGGCACAAAGAGTGAAAAGGTCCTTGTAGATACCCCAGTTCACCTACTTAGAACAGATAAAGAAGTTTTAAGTGATCCTGATAAAGAACTTTATGTGGTATCAATAGACAAAAAGAAGAAGTTATTTTTAACAGATGATGCGGAGATAGTGGCTAAAATCAAGAAGGTTTTTTAATTAATATTTGCTCTTCATTTTACTTAAAATATACTATATACTGTTTAAGGTTCATTAAGAATCACATCAACGAAGATGAAATATATCAATGAAGATATAATCGTTTGGGATTTGGCTACCGTTGGATTTAAAAGATACTTAATTGATGTTATAGGAGGAACATCATAAAAGCCATAAGGCACCAACTGAGAAAGAGGACAGTTAGTATAAATTAATAACATCTAAGTGGGTCAAACTTGTCGACCACTATAAAAGCGTAAGGAGTTTGTAATATGGTTATTCAGCTACAAACTGAGTTATCAAAAAATAATAATCTTTCATCTCAAACCGAGAATATCTCACGAATGTTTGAAGCGTGGGATGAGCATTGTGGTTTTACACTTCGCACCCTCACCAACCTTCGACATAAGTGTATGCACGAGAGTGAAAGTGTAAGTCATTGGGTAATTGAGATTGGCAAAGCTAATATTGCTGCCGATCTAGTTTCTGACCTAAAAGAAATGACTAAAAAAGTACCCTACAACGATAAGCTTGTAGATATGACGGATCAACTAGCAATGTGGTTTCAGGTTTGCCCTGAAAATCACCAGTTAAAATATTTATTTACTGATTAATTCGGTTCTTTAACCAATCAGGCCAGGCTAATGTCTGGCCTTTTTGTGCCCCAATTCTAAATTAAATTTAGTATTTGACTTAAATTAAATTTATGTCAACTTAAATTCGTGTAAACTAGTATTTAGATTTCGTTTTTATATAAGTTTAATACATGAGCAAAGAATTAACTTATACAGACTTTCAAGATATGGGGAGTCATCTCAGTAAAGCTGCGTGGAATTGGGCGAGGGAATTAGTGGGTCGTGGAATACCGCCTAATCTTGCTATTAAAGAAGGTGAAATATTAGATGAAGCACTCAAGGTGGGAGAGGAGTGTTGTGTTAAAAATAATCCTATTTTAAAACCATGAAGAAACAAATCTCAAACATACTTGAGCTGGCTAGGGATGTATTCATAGCAGTTTCTATTTGGTTAATTTTATTTATAGGAGTTTTTTTATGTTAATTGTGCCAGAAAAAGCAAAGCAGTATTTAAGAAGTAAGACGAGAGCGTATCAGATCGGTTGGATAACAGCCTATCGAGGAGATAAGAGGGGCAAGATTGAAGCAGTACCAAGTGTTATTAATGATTTTAATTTAGGTTATCAAGATTGCAATTCTTATTATGAAAGGGTCGCATGAATGAAAAAAAATTTGATGATGATGAAGAAAACGAAGAATTTATGAAAGAGGTATATAAGAAGGAATTGGGTTCTAGCTTTGAAAAAGTCGAAGATGGAGTTGGTATCGGAAAGACTAAGGAAAAGGAATTAACTAAAGATGAGGCTTTTAACGCAATAGTTGAAGGTATGAAAATCATGGGCTGGGATAAGAAAGAAGAAAGACCACCTCCTAGACCCTTAATTAATACACCGACTCAACAAATATTAAGTACATTAAAAACATTAACTGTCTTACTAAAAACATTAGAAAAGAAAATAAATGTTTTAGTAAAAGATACTCATTGGCGATGCTAAATAAGGAGTAGTTATGAAAAAGTTAAGACCAAATGTTCCAATAGAATATTTTAAAGGAAAAAGAAATAAGTTCTGGAGTGGTTTGATATGGGGATTTGTACTTGGCTACATTCCCTATGTTGTCCACATGAATCAATTATTAAAGTGAAGCTGCTACTCAGGGTTAATGAAAGAAATATTACAGAACTTGATGAGGAAGAGGTTGAAAGAATCTTCTATGAATATATTTCCAAGCATTACCCTGAAGAAATTGTAAGTGACGAGGATTACATTGAAGTTATACCAACCGATTATTAGGAGTTAATATGCCAACCTACGAATTATCTAAAAACATAACCAAAGCGTTAAAAGAATCTGGCTTAAAGTCAGTTTCAAATCCACCAAGTCAATCTGATTCGTTATGGGATTGTCATGGTAACTGGATATTAAAACACAAGGCTTGTGAGAAGATTGCAGCAGACAAGAAGATTACTTTTGATGAACCAAGAATGATCGAATCTAACGCTGAAAAGAATATCGCTGTTGTCGTGGTTACTGGTTATCTTGGGGATAGGATGGAATGGTCGTTTGGTGAGGCAACACCCAAGAACTCGAAAAATGCTTACCCTTATGCGATGGCGGAAAAGAGAGCTAAAGACAGAGTGATCTTGAAGCTCATTGGACTCCATGGCGATGTCTATAGCGAATCTGAATCTGATGATTTTGTTCAAAATGCCAAGACCACAAAGAAAGAAGAAAAGATTGACACATCTGTCTGGCGCAAGGTTGGTAAGAAAGCAGGCATTGAGGCTAAGAATGAATTGAATAATTATTATGCCACTTATTATGGATCGCAAAATCCTAAGAAGAAGAAAGAGGCATTTGATGAGGCTACCAGGATATACAAGTGGGCGAACAAACATGAGCTGGTGATTATATCGGATATGTATTTAAACCTATTTAAGAAAGAACTAGAGAAATCAGCATAAATCATAAGGGGTTGCTTAGTGCCCTAATCTCTGAAAACTAGGCTTGATTAATTAATAAAAGGTTTGCCCTGTACCTTAAAACAGGGCATTTAACTGAGGGGTTATATTATGAACTATAGAAAAACATTTCTACAAACACATAAGGAGGTAACGAATGGCTTCGCAAAGGTCTGTTAAGTCTTGCCTCGCTGAAATTCATCAGCTTGAGATTAAAAATAGGATGTTGGAAGATCAACTTGAAAGAACTAAAAAAATGCTAGGGTTGATGGAAGATTCCTACGATGGTCTTGTTAAAAAATGGGATGAGGTAGTAGAAAAACTTAGAAATATATTCAATCACAACGAGGAATAAAGATGGATAAGATTTATCTGGGCAATGGTAAAGAATTTTTTGACGGGGATGAGATTAAGATTTCACTTAATCTAACAAAGTTAAAGGAAGCTGCTGAACATATCTTTGAGTTTAAAGGTAATAAGTACATCAAACTAAAGGTCTGTAAGAAAAAAGAAATAGACGAATATGGCAAGACTCACTATGTCCAGGTAGACACTTTTAAGCCTGACTTTAAACCTAAACAAGAAGAGGAGGACATTCCATTCTAATGCCTCGTCAAACCGTTAAATTCAAATTATCAGATAACTCAACTATTTCAGCCACAGAGTTGGCTAAAAAAATTGGTACAACTAGGCAGGCTGCAAGACATAGACTCAAGAGGACCAATGATATAACAAAATTATTCTTACCAAAAAATGAATGGCAGTATATTGATTTGGGTGGATCGCCTATAGCAGCGGTTAAAGAAAAACCTAGAAAGAAAATTAAAAAAGAGGTTATGCCCAAAACAAATGATATTGATTTTACTAAATTGATAATGAGAAATATATGAAGGAATACTTAAACAAAAACGAAGCTGCTTTATATATGTGTTTGTCATTATCTGGCTTTAAGAACTTAGTTAAAGAATGGGATATACCTTCTGCTAAAGTTCCTGGCGGTAGAATAATCTATCGCAAATCAGACCTTAAAAGATTAAATGAACACTTCTTTGATGGTCCTAAAATAAATCTACAAGTTTAGATCACCCAAAGAATCTTTTAAATAATCAGGCGATAAATGAGCATATTGCTCTGTGGTTTTAATACTCGCATGACCCAATAAGACTTGTACAGTTCTTAAATTACAATTACCAGACATAACAAGATGTGAGGCAAATGTATGTCTTAAACAATGAACACCCCATTTCTCTCTTTTAATACCCGCCCTCTTACAAACTCGCCTAAATCTAGTAATAGGTGAGTCATTATGTTGTCTAGGTAATAAGTATTCACCACTCATATCAAAACAATCTAATGATTCTTTAGTACCCTGATTAATAGGAATATATCTCCACTTACCGCTTTTAGTTCGTTGAGCTGCCGAAGATACTACATGAATAGAGTCTTTATGAATGTCATCTACTCTTAAATTTCTAAATTCACCCATACGCAATCCAGTATTAGCCAAAAACCTCCACCAATGAGGATATAACTTATCTTCTTTGTAGATTAATTCTAGTTCTTCAACAGTAAAATACTTTGGTGGGCGAGATTCTTTATTGGGTATTTCTTTAATTTTAAATCCAGGCACTTGGAATCCATCGGTTTTAGCTTGGTTAAGCATTGCTCTTAATATAGATAACTTTCTATTAATAGTGGCTGCCTTTAATTCTTTTATCTTTAAACCAATAAAGCCATTAACATCATTAATAGTGATCTCATGCAACATTAAGTTTTTAAACATTGGTTCAAAGTCAAACAATAAAGTATGCTGGCTAGTTTCATAACTGCTTGGGTACTTTAAAGCAAACGTTTCAAGATACATATTCACATACTCTATAAAGTTAATTTCTAGTTTATTTTGTTCGCTAGGACCATAAGATAATTCAATTTCTTTTTTCTTTAATTGGAGTTCGGCTCGTTTTTTAGAAATCCTACCCAAAGAAGTTCTGTGCCGACCCTTAGAATCACTCCAATTAAGTTGCCAATATTTACCCCTTTTTATGATTGATGCCATTACTTGTGTGCCAAATTTGTGCCAAATTATGACCAAATATACCTTAATATACCCCTTTTTTGAAAATATTAATATATTTTATGGCAACCCCCGGATAAAGGAAAACCCCTTGTGGTAAGGGGTTTAAGGTGGTGGGCGCTACAAGACTTGAACTTGTGACCCTCGCCTTGTAAGGGCGATAAAACACTCATTACATAAGGCTTAATTTAGGATTGTGCCAAATATGTGCCATCTACCCTTTATTTTCCTCACCCCACACAATGAGAAAAAATGAAATTATACCTATGAATTATTAGAGATTTTATCTAAATAATCTGCCCATGACTGCATCATTTCTCTTCTGCTTTCAAAGTAGGCAGCATGGTTATAGATACCTCTTTGGCTAGTGTCCTTATGAGCCAGTTGAATCTCAATAGCATCGAAGTCAAATGTATCTTTGTTGTCAGATGACTTTAATGATCCTTTAGAGTTGATACCCTCATTAAGTCTTGTAGAAGCCATAGAACGCCATCCATGATTAGATAATTGGTTAGGTTCAATACCTGCCCTTCTCAACCTTAATAACAAAGCATTGGTAGAAATATGGCCTTTACAACCTCTAGTAGCAGGGAACACATACTCATTGAAACGATGTTCTTCAGCTTGCTTTAGAAGTTTATAGACTTGCTTAGACATTGGTATTTGATGTTCTCTATCTGACTTCATTCTTTCTTTAGGAATGATAATAACCTTATCGTCAAAATTAACCTCACTCCACATCATACCAACAACCTCGATAGGTCGTGCCATCATGTAAGGCAATAACTTAAACGCTATTGTTACTTGCCAGGTTTGTAGATGGTGATGGTTGTTGTTAAGGATAGTTAGAATCTTACTAATATCTCTTGGATTAACAGATGTCGCTCTAGGTGTTGATTTTGCTTTCTTATAGAACGATGTGTCGATAGATGATGCTGGGTTGAAGTCAATTAGTTCATCCCTAATTGCTAGGTTAAGGACACTAACGATCTTAGAGTAGGCTTTCTTCCTAGATGCTACTAAACCTTTATCATCCATAGACTCTAAAAGTTCATTAATCATCTTAGGCTTAACCTTATTAACTGGCTTGTTTCCAATAACACGAATAACATGATTAGTCATTAGATTGTCAGATACAACTACCGATTCATCTGTCCAATTATTCTTCTTGATATTGTGCCAAGATGTGTAGACTTCGTTAAAGGTTTTCATTGCTTATTCTCCTCTATTCCATTTATAAATTCATCCCTATTTAATTGGAATGGGTTAAAGGTTTCGGCACAAATAAAATCCTCTTCAGAAAATACAACCTTATCCTTAGTTCCATCTAGTGCATATTCAAAACAATCTTCACCTAATGCTTTCTTTAGTTTAGGTAAATCTTTTTCATAAATACACAAAAGCATATCTTGAACAAGGGAACGAGTATTCTCAAATAGATAATATCTATAACCCCTAAGATTGAACTCACCTCTATCAAAGAAAATGATAGTGTCTTGTTTAAATGTTTTAATTTCCATTACTTATTCTCCTCTCTATAAGAAATCTCTTGCCTAACCAATCTCTCAAGATTAGCATGACCTTCTCTACCATCTTTGGCAGGATGATTTTCTTTACCTTGTGAATGTCCATCAAGTTTGATTTTTAACTGTTCATCAGTTAATTTTTTAAATGGTCTTTTCATTGTATTTCCCCTATCTCTTCCGACAATTTTAGGCTTGTCGCTATACCATTAGTAGACATTGTATAGCATTGTATATACATTGTCAACACTTAATTATAAATAAATTATAATGCACCTATAAACTAATATCTGTTTTTGAACCGATTTAAGGGGTATAAAAACCTTAACCCTAACCTAACCATTACTAAACAATAATAACGGCCGCAATGTGCCTTGAGTATGTTCTAAATGCCTATATAAAGACTATAAAACAATCCAGGTATTTCAATATAAACCTAAATCCAAAATAGACAAACACTATAGAAGAATACATAAGGGAATATACAAGGATCATTTTGCACACCAACCTAACAAATAAATAGGTAAAAAATTTGCTATCCCTCTTTTATTTATTCTGTTCTGCTCTTGGTTTTTTTGCTTTTTTATTGCTATTGATAATCATTTACATTAAGAATATACTGTTAGTTATCTGTGTGAGATAAAGAACACTAGGCCATTAACCTTATCACTAGGGCATTTAATATTATTTAATCTTGCAGCTTAATAGATCATTGGTGCGATCTTACTATTTAGCCAGGTTTTTCCCAATAGCTTAATGTGAATAATAATCATTATCATTGCCCACAGGGGGGACCCTTTCGACTGGTCGGGAAGTTTAAATTTACCCTCCCACCCACAAAAAACGCCATTCAGTCAATACAACGCCCATACCAAGAGCGTATTTACTCTTCGATACGGTATAATATAGGGAGTCTTTTTGAAACACATCTCATGGTTGAAATAATACAAGGCGATTGCCTAAAATCCCTAAGAAATCTTGCACCTAAAAGCGTGAATACTTGTATAACAAGTCCACCTTATTTTGGGTTAAGGGATTATGGAGATGAAGGGCAACTTGGTTTGGAAGAAACACCTGAAGAATTTGTAGAGAATCTAGTTAAGGTTTT
>Ga0187833_10003007_pt1 | contig 17523 bp, 11 predicted proteins | sample ETNtaG_37_FD_167968 | JGI IMG/M metagenome (GOLD analysis project Ga0187833, IMG submission 167968) | Marine microbial and viral communities from oxygen minimum zone, Eastern Pacific Ocean - ETNP2014_SV_400_PacBio MetaG (Illumina Assembly) | ecosystem: Environmental > Aquatic > Marine > Hypoxic...
TAATATGCAATAAATTGTAAAATACCTGTAACGTGTCCACTTGATTATCTGAAACAAGTTTTAGTGTTTCCTCGTCTGTTCCGGTCGAAATTCCCGAGAACCGTATTTTCCCCTCAGACTTTAGCTCATTTAACAACTCATATATTCCCTCGGACTCAATAAGAGTCATATCAGGTTTTGTCAGCAGATAAACATCGATATAATTGGTCTTTAGGTTTTTCAAAGATTGTTCAAGGCGGGATTTTACATATTTTTTTTCAAAACATCTATTACCTGCTGCAGTAATACCACATTTAGTTGCGTAAACTACCCTGTCCCGCTTTCCTGAAAAAACCTTGGCTAATAATCTTTCCGCCTTGCCATCACCATATTTATCTGAGGTGTCATAAAAGTTAATCCCAATATCATAAGCATTATCCAATATTTTTAAAGCTTTTGATGTCTCAATTATCGGGTAACCAACATGCCTGCCTCCAATATGTGACATTCCACCTATTTGTGCTGTACCAAAACCAATTTCAGAAATCGTCAAATTTGTTTTGCCCAGTGTACGGTATTTCATTTCTGAGCAACTCTTTCAACACTATTAACACACCTACAACACATTGGTATCTCATGCCACCTGTTCTTAATGTGAAGCTCCCTGTATCTATTCATCTTTTCAGAATGCCAGCATTCGTAAAGACTATGTGTTTTTAGATTTCCTAAAACATTCTCATGTTCATAATCATGTAAGCAAGGAAGAATATCCCCGTCACAACTAATTGCTAAAAGCTGCCATAACTGACCGCAACAATATGGAACACATCCTAAGTTGCTTAAGTTTACACCATCTGAATCTTTCCCTTTTGAAAAATCATAAAATTGCTGAAAAGCAATTACATTAACCTTGTCCTTCCACAACTCATAAAATGTTTCTTGTTCATGTTTATTCTCATCACAGACGACAAAACTAAGTCTTATCCGGGGATAGCTTCTGCCTATTTTATTTCTAACTTCAATGAAATCATTAATATTAGAAATCACTTTTTCATACTTGCCTTCGGAACGAAGCTTGCCATAAACCTGCGGAGATGCCGCGTCTAAAGAAAAATTGATTTTTGTCAAACCACTCTGAATAAGATCAATTGATAATTGCTTATTGAGCAATGAACCGTTTGTGTGAATCATTATATCTAAAACACCGTTATCCCTTGACTTTCTTATAAGTTCCGGTAAATCTTTACGGAGCAATGATTCTCCACCGTGACTGAGGTTTATGGAAGGAATTCTGTATTTTCTGACTTCTTGAAATAATATTCCAAAGAGCTCATCGCTTAAAAAACCAGTCCGACCTTCATGCCCAAGAACTTGACGAGGGCATCTCGGGCAAAAGTAATTACAGGAATATGAAGCTTCTACTTCCAAGAACAAAGGAATATCAGAAAGATAGCCAGTCCCTTGGCTGGCAATATCCCATTTTCTTCTATACTCAAAATAATCTTTATCGAAATCTCTCAGCCAGGAGTTGTCAACTTCTATTTCTTTGATATTATATGATTCATCAACAATAGTTTTCTCCATATCATTCATAATGCAATATCTTTATATCATCAAGCAGATTGTTTCCTTCGCTTCAAATAATCCCTAACGTAAGAGCTTGTATCCTCGATAAAATACAAAAGCCAATGTTAGTTCTTTCTACTTTTCTAATTTAGCTTGTACCCAATTTCAGCCCATTGCTGTTGGTCTTATACTGCAGTTATGATAAAATGCAGATTGAGAATATTTTGGAAGTGGTCTTTAATAAAAACCAGTTTAGGTATTTTCACAATAAGTCCAAGGTTATAAAATCATTTTTATTAATTGACCGTATAGTCTTTTTTCCTAATATTTTTGAAATATTCTTAAATGTCGGAGCTAATCCAGTCCCCGGTCTTAATTCTATTATATTATGTTCGGAAATAGTGTCCCCCTTTTCAATGTCTACTTTAGCAACAATACTCCTTCTCGCTCCGATATGCGCCGCTTTTTCACACTCTAATGGCCTTGGAGGGTTATCAGTCCCTAACATAATCTTATTATCGTCTTCGGCCATGTCATCAATTTCATGCCCTTTTTCAAGGTTCTCTATCTTCGTTGCCAGTTCACCAATCTCTTCCATACTCAAAAAGCAGTGATCAGGACTCAGGGGATCCTTGTCTATATTTTCATTATATTTTTTATCTGTACAGTGCTTTTCAATTAAACAGGCTCCCAATTTTACCGCAAAAAGAGGTGCCGTAAAACCAATTGTATGATCTGAAAACCCAATCGGAAGATTATATCTTCTTTTTAAGTCTTCAATTACTTTCAAATTCGCATCTTTTTCTTCTGCAGGATAATCTAAAATGCAATGTAATAAAATAATTTGTTCATTTTTAGTAGACTTAATTACCTCTATCGCATCACTTATTTCAGCTTCATTAGAAGCTCCTACTGAAAGGATTATTGGCAACCCTGATTCTCCAACTTTTTTTAAAAGCCTATGATATGTAATATCACCCGAGGCAATCTTAAATGCTGCAACTCCCGCTCTATAAAGAATATCGACCGACTCTTCATCAAATGGAGTTGAAAATACTATGACTCCCAATTCCTCACCATATTCCACTAAATCTTTATATGATTCCGTTGGAAGTCCATCAAGTTTCTTGAAAGTATCAATTTGTCTGTCGGTTGGCTTATCAAAGGGTGACAAGTGCCAATATTTCATTGCTGAAGGGGTTACTATCTTTTCAGCACTATATGTTTGAAATTTTATAGATCCTATCCCCATCCTGGCAGTCAACTCTATTAATCTTTTTGCATCATCTGTTTTTCCTTCATGATTCACACCAACTTCAGCAACAACCATGGTTGGATATCCTTTGCCTACATATCTATTTCCTACTTTTATTTTGTTCATATTGTAACCGCTATCTTTTAATACATTATTTCAAGATATTTATTGACGCGGCCCTGAAAACAGGTTTGATAATATTCCGACGAGTAAATTTTTTCCCCGGTAAAAATGGGAACCGTTACTCCCCCGAACCTTCTTTTAAACGCACTTATATTGATGTCCTTTTCAGTAGGAAAATCATAGATTGTATTACCGTATTGCTGTATCCCTACCTCGTAATAGTCAATACCTTTATCTTTCAAATACTTTATGACATTCCATTGCAAAAAATGGCCAATAGAACAACAATTAAATTCCTTTTCAACTGCAGAGAACAGATAGTAAGCCCCACTCTTGTAATGAATAACCATTTGTACCCCTACTATGGAGTTATTATACAAAGCAAATGCTATAAAGACATTCCCTTTCAAAATCAGTCTATACAGGACTTCAAGGCACTCGTTAGGCCTAGTAATTTTACCGGCAATCCGAAAATAAAAAGTTTTAAACATATCATATTGGTCACGTGAGTTATTCTTATAATCACAAAATTCTACTGTAAGATATTTGTCTGATTTTCTAATATTTCTTTTGGAACCTTTATTAAATGAATTGAAGATATCCCTTTCTTTAAGACGCACATTAATTACCTGTGTATTAAGAGATATGTCAGCATAACCATACTTCATAATAAAGTTGAATACAATATCTCCTCTTTTGTATATAGGATATGCATTATAGATTCTAAAAACAGAACGTTGGGCATTGTTTTCATTTGCAATATTGTCTATATTATCAAAAATATATTTATAAATTCTATCCCTTTTATTCTGGCTTTTTGATGTCTCTACAACCGGAACTGGAGTTGGCCAACCACCATAAAATATTTCTGCAAGTTCTTTGCCATCTACTTTCTTTTTCTCTATGATTAATGGAACTAAAGCAGTAATACTATTATTCTCTATAAGACAGAAAGATCTGTTTAAGGTTGTTACACCAAATTGCGAATTTAGACAATATTGCATCCAATCTGTTGTATACCAGAACCAGGCATCGTCATTGCGCATCGCAAAATCGTCCCACTTGTGAGAATTCTCATAAGAAAAAGAAACAATTTTCATTTTTAATAAGTATCAAGTTGTTATTAGTTCAACTGCTAACTTTAATTTATTAATATCAACAAAGTGATTCACAGGAATGGGAATAGAATTAACCCATTTAGGAATAAAAGGTTCAGCAATATTGATGTATCTAGTCCCTGTAACAAATCCAATTTTCTTCAATTGATCTAAGGTTTTGTGAATATTCATATGATTTTTAATTTTGAAAGGAAGATTTGAAGGCAACCTATTAGAGTTCATTTCATGATACATATAATAATCATTCGAAATTTGTAAAACATCCTCTAATATTTTCTTACGTTCAGTAATTATTCTTTCTATTTGTCCCATTATTTCTAAAAGCCGGGCTGTTATAATAGACAACACTCTACCATTCATTGCTTCTGCGCCTGCATAATAATCATAAAAAGTACTTGAGGACTTCTCATCTTGAAAATAATTATGAAGCATTTTAAGAGAAAACTGAATAACCCCTCTAATATAATTTGATTCATCTCTCATTTTTCGTAACAATTTTGCATCATCTTTATATTTGCAAACTACAAATCCACCCATCAAAGTCCCAAATATTTTTGGACATGAAAAAACCTCAAATCTTCCATCATTTGGAAACAGAGAACTCTCATCAATTACAAGTGAATCATTAGAATCTTCAATGATAGCTAAAGAATCAATCTTTTCTTGAACAGATATTAATGGAAAACCCCACTGATGAATAATAATTGCCAGTTTTATGCCCTTATGCGAAGTTGTTGGATTACCATAACAGGATATAGCATCTATAACACAGCGACTCGAAAAAGAAGGACACCATACAGGATCACTTCTTTTAATATTTAAGATCTGCATTATACTAGATAATCCAGATCTGCCACTGGGGAAAAAAACTGTTTCAAATGAAGGATACAATTTTTTAAATGAGGTCTCTATGCGCTCAGTAGAAGCATTAAATATTGACAATATTTTTTGGGGACATATGCGGTGTCTAACAGGCCAAAGAAAATATTTATCATCGAAGTTCTTATAATTCACGAGAAATATTTTGTTTGTGGTTATTAGTATTAATCTTGTTAAGAGGGGAGAGCAATTATTTCAAAAGTAAACTCGGATACTACAATGCAATATTCTCTGTTTTGCTGATGTGGCTAAAGACCTGACTAAGGCAATGGCAAAGTTTAGCACCACATAAAATCCACAACAGAAGGTACCTCGTTCAAAGTACGAAACTTACAATGTGTCAAAACATCCTCACACCACAAACTTTGAATCCATTGATTCTTTCTATTTATAATTTATATGTAAATCCCTGAATTTATTCATTTTCTCATTATGCCAGAACCAGGCGTCATCATTTCGCATCATAAATACATCCCAGTTTTTCGCAATTGTTTCGCTATAAAATGCGAACTCCTTCACTTTTCTTTATCCAATATAGATTCAAGCTGCATTCCACAATTGCTGCATGGTGTTATTTTGCCAATATTACCTTCAATATGGTCATTTCGCAATTCCTTCATTTTTTCACCATGCCAGAGTTCCTTTATGGTCGAGTTATCAACATCACCCAACTTGGTATTTTCATTAATAACCAGGCATGCATATACATTACCGTCAAAATTAACACAGAGCCTTTGCCACAATTGCCTGCAAACATAGTTTTCTTTATACCGACGTTTTCTATAATAACGATTTCCGTCATCCATTTCATTGAAATTTATATATTCTATGCGACCTACTGAATCCACTATATTCTTAAAATAATTATAGTAGGAATCTCTCTGGCTTCGATTATTCTCCATTTCCACCATCTGTACTCTTACAAAAGGATATTTAAAGCCTCTCTTTCTTTTTAATTCCATAAATTTCTTAATGTTATCTACCACCACATCAAAATCAGCCCCAATTCTGATCTTCTCATAGATTTCCTTCACCGGAGAATCCACCGAAAAAATCAATCTGGTAAGCCCCGCTTCCAGTAGTTCAGAAGCAACATTCTCAAAGAGTATCGTTCCATTTGTATGCATAAACAGATCAAGAATGTTCTTTTCCCTTGCGTATTTAATCATTTCAATAATATCTTCATGTAACAGAGGTTCTCCATATGCGGTTAAATGAATCGCGTAAACACCCTCCCTTGCCGCTTCATCAATTACCTTTTTGTATACATTTAAATCCATATCACATTGTTCCTCTTGATATATTTCTGAATTGAGGCCCTTTTGAACTTCCAAGGTGCGTCTACACATAACACATTGCAAATTACATCTGTTTGTTATGTACAGGTCTAAATTCATGGGAAAATCCGATAGAATTCTTTTTTCCGGATACTCGTGCCATCTTTGGCGATACTCCTCAAATACCGGAGAATTAAAAATATCAGGCTCTTTACTAACAACAGACTCTTCAAAATGTTCAAATTTTGTTTGATTTGTCATCTTAAACTTTACTTTACCACCACGGCTAACGACTTATATCCTAATTTATTCTTAAAAACATTCTGTTCGGTAACCAGAGGAAACAAGGATTCGGGTTTATTTCTATCTCCCTGTTAAGCGTATTTACAAGAGAGAAAGTTATTATGTGCGTTAATTTCAGAAATAATGGTTTCTATTATGTGTAATAGATGTGGGTTTGGAGAGTTACCCACGAAATCTTATGGAATGCAAGCGTAAATCCTCTGTAATAGCATGTATAATTTATCAAAATACCCCAAAGCCATTAAGAGCTATATAGTATTATTTGACAACTTATTTAAACATAGAAAGCTCATTATATACCTCATCTGCTACTCTGTTCCATGAAAGGTCATCATTAAAGGGAGCAAAATCTTTTTTCAGTTTGTCTACCGCAACAGAGATATCACTATCAAACTCATTACTAAGCCATTTTAAAATAATATTTTGTAGTTGTTCAAAATTAAAAGCAACAAAGTCTTTATGGTATTTTAATAAAACAGGTTCATCATGCCGAATCCCCATGGATATCGGCCATGCACCGTCAACACTTCTCGTTTCAAATGAAATGCCACTATTCTCTTCACTAATTACCAAATCACAGAAGGCCAATAATTCATATGTATTGAACTGGTGTAATTCAACAGAAATTCTACTCTTTTCAATATAAAGTTTATATTTCGGGAAATGCTCCAAAAAGTAATTGAGGGCTAAAATATTCCTTGGACGAATAATGATATGGATCCTTTTATCCATTTCAACAATATCCGGCAGGTTCGCATATTTTTCCTTAACCTTCTCATGAGGGAATCTCCTGAATCCTCTAGGACAACCAATTAGCAGAAGTATGGTAATGTAATCCTTGTATTTTTCTTGAAATAGGCTTTTAAGGCCAGAATTGTTTTTTGCCCTGTAAATAGTATCCGACTCCAACTCGCCTACTACAACTATTTTTTTAATCACTTCCCAATAAGGATAAAATATTTTACTCCTGCATCCTTCGCCTCTTATAAAATATGTATCGTAATGAAGAAAACAAGCCCCCTGTCGATGCCTAAGATATGTGTTCTGTGAATGTGAAATACCCATATTTTTTAAACCATATTTATTTTGAATTATAGTCCTTATAGGACTGGAAGAAGCATAATCATCTCTACCGATCATTATCTTTACTCTATGATATTGGTTGAACAGTTCAAATTTAACCGCACAAATTAATGCATTTCTTATGGATACAAGCAACCACCGATTAGTATAACCTGCCTGGAGTACTTTATATAAAATTGCAGCTGAAAATGGGAGTGAATAAAATGCCAAATATTTCTTTAGAAAAAATTTAAGAGGTATGGGATTATTCATCTCTTCAGCATAATCCGCATTAATATTCTTAATATATCTTTGAAAAGACTTCTTAACCCTGTCAGGATATCTCCAATGAGCGAATAAAAAAAGAAAAGACACATTCTTATCTTTAAGTATGTTAAACACTTCATCATCAGTCCTACTGGTTTTCATCCCTCTAAATTCTCTATATTCAGGCGTATCAAAACCACTGGCTATGTGTTGAGCAACATCGTATTGCTTAAGTGTTGGGTTTTTCCAACTAAAACCATTCCTGAATAGCTCTAAAAAAGGACTGATTAGCACCTCCAAAGCCAGTAATATTGTTGGTACTGTATCTTTTACCCGGAGAATGAAGTTATGCTTTTTCAGAACTTTTCTTGCGGGCAAGTTTAATACCAAATATTTCTTAATTTCAAAGTAATCAATGCCCGAAGGTATAAACATAAATAAATTATCTCTGTAAAGCTTTTCCAGTTCTTCACATTGCAAAAAAAACAAGATTTTCTGAGCTATACCCTCTTTCAGTGGAGTCTTTACTGACTGTAAGGCCCTTTTTGTCCCGAGTCTGTTTATAAGGAATTCCCCCCAGAAATCTTTCTCAAGGTTGGGCTCATAAAATTGTAGAAATTCAATCCCTTTTTGGTTAGCTACCCACGAAGCGTTTCTTCTGTTTATAAACTCCGGAATTATTGTAAAAACACTTCCTTTGAACAGAAGATTACAAAGCTTTTCATAGATTTTATATGTTGAATAAGCGCTTCTGGAGAAATTACCACAATCATATGTTTCGTGGATAACAACCTCACTAAATCTGTGTCTCTTTATGAATAAGATTACAAGGGTAAGAATATTTAATTTCTCAATGAAAATTATTTTTTGACCGCTCATAAATAAATTCTATCTGCCTCTTAGCATCTGTTGACATATAGTTGATTATTCAATATTTTACCTTATCTCTAACATCTCGCGGTATTCCCCTTTTTACACTATAATCAGTTCCAACCTATTACGACTAAACAAGTTTATGCTTTGACCAGTTATCTTTATTACGCGGATCACTTGAATGGCACTCTATCCCTTCACCCGTACTGAACCAGTGCTGCAAATAACCCTGAATAATCGGTGTCTCTCTTATTCGCTCCCATACACAAGCCAGGTCAGTCGAATTAAATTCCATATTAGAAAGCTTATACCCAAAAGTATCCAGCAAATGCCCTAAAATGCTCTCTGTAAATAAGATTTCCCATTTTTCCAAAGCTTTCTTCCATCTTTCTGAAGGACGACTTGAGATACCTTCCTTAATGTCACCAAAAGCTGTATTTGACTTCCATTGATCACCTTTGCCATCTTTAAAACTCTTAGGTTCAATTAAATTTTCATTAAATGGTATTTTTAAGAATTTACAGATTTCCCTGATCTTCTTTTCAGGCTCTTTTATCAATTCTTCATATATAACTATTTTATATCTTGTCCCAGAAATAACACTACCTTTGGTTTTCGCCCAATTCATCGAATATAAGCAGACAAACACAGCACCTAAATAATTATATGGCTTCTCCCATGTCATCTCTCTCTTTGAAGCCAGGACATCTCTTGGGTCCCTGATTATGTGTATAGCCTGGCTTTCTTCAAACATTTGTAGAAAAAGTGGTATGTTTGAGCATTGCAGTAATGTTTTCTCTCCCCATCTAACATTACTTGAACCATCATGAAATGTCTCCAGCATAAATGTTTCATACAATCTCCCAAGCGAGATATTCCCACCCTGTTCTATTTTAGAGACGATTCGATCATAAGGTATCTCTATATCAAACCGTATTTTGAACCGCTCTTTCGCTTCATCTAAAATTCTCTTATAATTATCTTCCAGAGGACATGCCTCATCCAGATAAAATCTAAAGAAATGTGCCTTGTCATAAGGGATCACAAGCTGTGGGTGGGCATTTAACATCTGAGCAAGCAATGTGGATCCACTTCTGTAAGCGCCTGTTATTAATATTGGCCCTTTCATTAGTATGCTCCTAAACAGTAATGTATATGACAATCATTAGATTTTCTTATATTATACATTTCTATATACAGTTTTAATTTTCCTGTTTTCCATGTTTATTACGCAAACAGTGGTGTTGCCAAAATCATCATTGCTTGCTATGCCAATATATTTGACTGCTCTAATGTCAATAGTGTTGTAATCAAAGACATATGACCAACTTGTATCATTATCTTTATCTAAATTGTCATGGTAGTAATTAAAATCCCAGGTTTGGAAACAAAAAAAAGGTTGTGGGCCCCATAATTTTTTATCGGAAATAATTTTCAGGCATGAACCTTTCCATTGGATATCAAATTTGGGGGGATTATGCGTGTGCAAGGACTCCTTAAGTGACAGCGCTTCTCTTATAGCGTCCACAGCATTTGCAAATTTGAACTTTACATCCTTATGTTTTGTAGCCGATTTTTTAATCCATTTGTTAACAAGATTTATGTCCTCGGTCATGTCCCTGATGTCGTGTGACAAAAAAGCCATGACTGTTGGTTTATTAGAATCGGCCCGTGCAAATGCAGCATCTACTTCTTTTTCGGTGAGAGATTTAAATCTTCCGCGGAGATACAGGCAGCGGGCTACATAGCGTTTCATATTGCCTTGCTTCTGATAGTCGAAATAATCAGGATGAAAGACTATCCACTCTTTAGGGGACCTTCTACAGTCACTAAATCTCCCGCCAGCCAGATCAAGTTGGTTTTTTTCAACTTCTGTTTCATCAACAGCATGATTGGAGTAATCAAAAGGAATCCATTGCTCTAAAAAGAAACTGATATCGGGTCTCACTACATCGCCCCCAGGACGAAATGCCACTGGAAAATCATAACAGTCAATTACCCTCCTGCATAATACTTGAATATGGTGATTTGTAAAAGAGATATTGTTCGCAGTTTTATGCCCTTGCCGGGTAAAAGGCACTGGATGATGGTGCCAATAAAGTCTGTCTTGAACATGACCTGCATCTATAGTTTTATTCTTGTAATATTCATACATCTGGTGATACCCGAAAGCTCTTCTGCGGGGATTAGTTTCAAAACCCACCATGTCCACACAAAACCAGTTATATATATATCCATTCCCATAAGAATCAAGAAGCTTATTACGCACTTTAGGGCAAATAACCTTTGAAATTGTTTTGTCGATAGAACTCCAGTCTGCATTAAGAGATAATCGATCAGGCGAAACCATTTTCATAATGGCATCCCGTTTTTTTCTGGATATCCGTGGTATGTCCCCTTTTTGAAGTTTTATTAGATTTTGTTGACTAGGTTCCACATCCACACCGAAAATCTCGCTTACTCGCTCAAATGTGGCATCTAATGATTCATAAACCGGGCCTTCGGCGTCTATACAATAAACTATGTACAACAATTTATCGATTTTAAAACCCCCTGTTTTTAATATTCAGTTTCAATGGGCATAAATATCTTAATTGAAAATTACGAATATAATGTACATCCATCCCTTGTACCTTAAACTTTTGGTTCATCATTTTTTACGGGCAATAATTAACATACTCCCACTTAAATTATACTTTCTTAAATATGCTTGAAAATCATCTCTTTTCAGGCTGCCATTTTCACTCTCATCCATAATAATCTTTTCTATAAATGGGGGTATCTTAACTTTGTCAGGCATTAATAATACTTCACTTCTTACATGTTCCATATCTAATTGACCTGGGGTAGATATTTCAACTATTTCAAACCCAATTCCTCCAAGAAGCCTTGTTATAGTTTCAATACTGAAATATTTAGGAATATTGAATTTTAAATCATAATGATGCTTTTCTAACATCTCATATTCAAATCCGGCGATATTTGGTGAACTAACAAATAAAAAGCCTTTTTCATCAAGACAGGAAAAAGCCTTTTCTAATGCTTTATCTGGCAAAGGCAATCGACTTAGTACTTCCCAAAATGTTATGATGCTAAAAGAGTTGCGACTTAATTCTACATTTTCAAATACGTCATTTATAATCTCCCCCCTCCCGGCAACTGCCTTCGATGCGAATTCTGCAGCCACACTTGTAGGTTCTATTCCCAAAATGTCTATATATCCCAAGTCCACTAAACATTCAAGAAATTCTCCACTACCACAACCAACATCCAGTATCTTTCCACCTGAATAATATTTACTAACAATATCTATTCTATCTTTCCAAAATGCTTCTATTCTTTTTTCCCTTGTCTTGATAACAATTTTTTCAAAAAAATCACTGTAAACACTAGATTTTCCATAATAAGCTTTAATCTCTTCAGGTTTTAGATAGGGATTAATATATTGAAAACCACAGCCCTTACACGAAACAAAATTCAGACCATTTTTTAAGAATAGTTTCTCATACCTCTTTGAATGGCAAACAGAACATAAATAATCACAGAGATATTTTTCTTCTACAAGATTTGTTTTTTTATCAATATAAAAATCACGGAATTCATCAAATACCATTTTATGGTAATTGACTCTTGCATCTTTCGGCTTTACATCTTCCAAGTCTAACTTTTGCATTCTTTTTCGGTCTTCATCTTTTTTTCATAATGACTATCAAATATATGAGATTGTTTATTCAAAAAAAGCTATTTTATGTCTACTCACACTTACTTACAACTAAGTTTATGCTACTAACAATATTTTGCCTAATATTTACATCAGTAAATCTTTCAACACAGTAATCAAACCACAAGCACAATGTTGACTCTCTATACCTTTCTTCAAAACCTTAGCGTCTGATAAATGACGTAATGTACACGTAAACGGCTATAACCTAACAGAGGTTGGCGGTCAGCTTTTTAACCCTTACTGAATTAACACGAATATAAGTATATTGAAGTATTCTTGTCAATTGGGATTTTCCTAATAAGGCACTTTTTTCTTCCTTAGCCTCACCGTTGTCAATCAGTCAGCATTTGTAAACAATATTTCTCATAAGTTAGTAAAGCCTAATGAATAATCCTCTGAATTCCAGCAGTCTGGTGAAAAGCACCGTTTAAAATCATTAAACTATCGTAATTCCCTTGCTCAATTATACGGCCTTTCTGGAGCACATAAATATAATCAGCATTCACTATTGTTGATAACCTGTGAGCTATTACTACTAAGGTAGTCTTATGTGCAATATTTTCAATCGCACTCTTGATAAGCAACTCAGAGCGGCTGTCAAGGGCACTTGTGGCTTCATCGAGAATTAACAGCTCAGGCTTTCTCAATAACGCCCTGGCAAGAGCAATACGTTGACGCTCTCCGCCGGAAAGCCTTACACCTCTCTCCCCAACGACAGTATCATACCCATCAGACAAATCCACAATAAACTCATCTGCATTTGCCAATTTACATGCCTCTATAATCTCCTTTCCAGATGCTTTTTCATTACTCCACAAGAGATTATTTTTTACTGTATCATTCAATAGAATAGTGTCCTGAGGAACGTATCCAATGTGTCGTCTGAAAGAATAAATATCGAATCCCTGTAAAGGTTTCTTATCTACATAAATCACTCCCTTATCAGGTTCATAAAATCCAATGAGTAAATCAATTAGAGTTGATTTACCAGATCCTGATTCACCGACGATTGCTGTCATCTTGCCCTTTTTAATCGTTATATTAATATCATTCAACACAGGATTATGACCCGGATAAGAGAAACTTACACCTTTGTATTCAAAGCCATCAACCATCCTGTTAAAAATAGAATTACCTGTTTTTTGAATATTTTCACACGCCAGTCTGTTCATATAAGATACCTGTTCATAACTTGGATAAAAGTTAACGATGGTATTCTTAGTTTTTGTGACCCCCCCTATCATTGGAAGAAGTCTTAATAAAGCATAGCCGATAATGCCCATCTCTGCTATAGTGAGTTTAGAATACTCAGATGATATATACATTGTGATTATAATTGCCATCCACCCAAAAGGCTCAAAGATCTTTGGTAGCGCATTTTTTAAGACATGAGATTTTATTTCAAAATTACAACGCTCACTAAAAACCTCATTAAATCTTCTTATATATTTTATATGATTACCGTATCCCAAAATCACTTTTACTGCCCCCAGGCTTTCATGTATTAGCTCCATAACCTTATTAGATGACACTGTTCTTCCTTTACCCAATCTGTAACTTACTCTATTAAAAAGCATAAAAGGCAGGATAAACAGACAACCTAAAATAACTGCGATGGAAGTAATTTTCCAAGAGATATAAACAGGTACGGCTATAAAAAATATTGCCCGTATAAACTCTGAAAACAAACTACCAACCGAAACAAAGGCACTCCTGACTCCATCTATCTCACGGGTTAATGTATTTAGAATTGAACCATAACGTTGGGTATTGAAAAAATGCCAGCGGGCATTAAAAAAATTATTAAATGTCTCTACCGCCAGGGACCTTACCATTGCGTACTGGGTCCTTAGAATTAACCAGTTTGTAACTATTATGGAAGCGCAAAGTAGAGTACTAAAGAGAAGAAAAAGAATTAAAATATTAATTTTTGTTACGCTAATATCAAGCAAATTAAATAAATTAAATAATCTTTGTGTTATTGAGCTAATGTCTTTGAACTCTGGATTAATGAAAACATCTATAACAGGGGCTATCAATAGAGTACTTACAACCTGGATAATGCAGACAAAAGTGAGCATTAATATATTTAAGATAAAAAGAAGAGGATACTTTTTATAAAATGTCCATATAAGCTGTAAGATTTTCATATTATTTCTTAATCGTTTTCGTATATTGCAACACAGTTAATCGTTATCTTTTTCTTATTTGAAGAACAATTGTTGAATCCTGAGATTCAACATATTTTTACGCCATTCAGGCGAGTTTTACATTCATCCACAATTAAAACGGTGGCATACTGCAAACATCTTGGAAAGAAACTACTGTAATAGTCAAAAGCCTAAGTAATTATCATTCCCGCTACCTTCCTTTTCTGAGCATCACCATCTCTTTGGTACCAGTATAGGCATTACTATTCTTATCAATTGCTTTACGCAAGGATCTATACTCAAAGGTGATCTTTTTCCCTCTTAGCTTATACCCAATAAACCTTAGATATTCACTGAGTAAGCCTATGGCAAAAGCCAAGCCATTTGCTTTAACAATTTCCATGAATTTAACAATCCACAAAAAGCGCCTAAAATTGTATACTAATGTTGGGTAAAGGTAGAAAATATCTGAAATGCTTTTGTTCTTTAATACATGCAATATGCCGGGTCTCCTGTGTTCTTGAAACACCATTTTATAATAATGATCAACACCAAATTTCTTCATATATCTATAGTTAATAATACTCCTAATGAGCCTGGGGTAAGAAAGCAGTATTAATTGTGGATAATCCGTAAAGTTTATCGCCCTAGCACCATCGGCAGCATCCATATTTGAAACTAACAACAAATACTGCTCTTCCTCTTCAATAGTTGTTCCAATGACACCCACACTGCGTCCATATTCATAAAGAGGAGTTCCAGGGAGGGCTTGCGCAAAATTCATGCTGATAGTTTTCGGGTTCTGAGATTTATCCAGCGTCATAGCATATGACAGAAATTCTGCTGTTTCTTTAATAGTTTCTGGACTTTCACCCGGCATGCCAATAACTAATGCAGGAGTAGTATACAATCCTGCTTCTATTGTCCAGCAAAATGCATTGTAGTTATTTTGAAGAGAAACATTTTTCTCCATCACCTGAAGTATTCTCTCACTGCCAGATTCCATACCATAAATAATCGAGCGGCATCCTGCCTCCTTCATCATCTTAATAATATCAGGACTTACCTGTTTCGTACGCATACCACTCACTCTCCACAAAATATTTAAAGGCTTAATCAATTCACAAAACTCCTCTAACCATTTGAGACTGGCACCAAAACATTCATCGCTAAAACGTATTAAACCAACATCAAAATGCTCAATCAAGTCCTTGATGCGGTCTATAACTATGCCAGGAGGAATAATCCGTATGCCTTTATTAAAACGATGACAAAATGAACAATGAGTAACACATCCCTTGGAGCAGAAGATTGTCGCAACTCTCTTGTTTAAAACTCGTGATTCATTGCCTTTTAGGTCTGGACTTAAACTGCCATTCGCATCATTGAAAAAGGATTTTGATCTTTGCAGATTCATGTCCTTAACACGTGGAAAGAAATATTTAATTAATGCAGGGTCTAAATTCCAATCAATATCAAATATCTCTTCTCTTGATAGCTCGTCTGCATAACCAGTATTAACAATCCTTACACCGTCAAGGAAAGCAAGTCCTTTAATAGCATAAAACTCTTTCCTTGGCCTGCTTTTTTCGATTTTATCGAATAACTGACAGCAAACTTTTTCTCCGTCCCCAAGCACACAAAAATCTACCCCGGTTTTATGCAAAAGGATTTCAGCGCTTACGGCCATATTGCCACCTAAAACAATTATCACATTGGGCAAACGTTGTTTTAACTCTAATGAAAAGAATTTACAGTTTTCGTAACCTGTAGAAACAGGAGCACTGATACACAATATTTCAGGATTACTATTAACTATATAGTCAATAGCTTCTTCCCTCGAAGGCCTTAAGACATCTATATGGTACAAGGACGTGTCCCTGTATCCCGCCTTGCGTAGCGAATTAATAACAGCCAATGCGCCAAAGGGAGGCGTAGGAACCGGTTGGCCTCTTTGAGGTAAGGTTATAAAAATACTCTTTATGTTATTATTCACTTGTTTCTCTTTCCAAATTACTCGTAAAAGTTGAAAACCTTTTATTACTATATATTCAACTTCTTATCCATGCCATCAAGACGTGTTCGAGTAACTTTTATAACCATTTCAGGCGCTTACAGCACCAAAACAACCAACGTGTTGTCGTTGTTTTGTAAGTTAAAATCCAAAAATCGAATGTCGAAACACGAAACAAAACCCAAATTCAAATTTGCAAATGTCCGGAAAAAGGGGTTGTTGGCTAAAAATCTTTTGTTTTGAATTTAGAATTTCGATTATTTTGATATCGTTTCGTATTTCGCGTTTCGAATTTATTCTATCAAGCCATGTTATAAAAATATCCCACTGAAAGTGGTTTTTCCTAAGCTTGTCTTAGAAAATATTGTCAGATGAGTATTTGCGATGGACACCTGTCGTTTTTGTCGTCTTAAAATTCATATTTCCCACTTTTTTCTTTCTCATATCCGTATCCTTTTACATATTTGTCAACTGTAGCTTCAAAATAGAATTTTTTACATACATCTTGAATGTATTGTGATAGTGATACTAATAGGATTTTAGCAACTCTTAATGGAGTATATGCAATTTTACGATTTTTTCCAATAAAACCTAATTGTCGTAAAACAAAAATAGAATACTTGTTTCTTTTATATTCAAATTCAGGAATATCATAAAAATCTCCAACAATTTTAGCGAATTTTCCTATAATATATAAATCGTTCTGAGTTAAACAAGACCAATCACTGCCCGATATAAAGATATTATTAGTCAGTTTTTGTGTAGAACCTGCATCATACCTTTCTTCCCGACGTGTAATTTTATAGTTAATCTCCTCTGGACTAACATCCATAAACTTGAAAACATCATCAATAGTCTCTCTTGTCTTTGTTTGTAAATCTTCAAGTTTAATGATATGTACTCTATTATTATTTAAATGTTTTTGAGCCTCAC
>Ga0187833_10003008_pt1 | contig 17522 bp, 18 predicted proteins | sample ETNtaG_37_FD_167968 | JGI IMG/M metagenome (GOLD analysis project Ga0187833, IMG submission 167968) | Marine microbial and viral communities from oxygen minimum zone, Eastern Pacific Ocean - ETNP2014_SV_400_PacBio MetaG (Illumina Assembly) | ecosystem: Environmental > Aquatic > Marine > Hypoxic...
TTAAATGGTTTCCATATCCCAAGATCACTTTTGCAGCATTCAGGCTTTCATGTATCAGTTCCATAACCTTATTAGATGACCCAGTACACCCTTTGCCTATTTTATAACTAACTCTACTTAGAAACATTAATGGCAAGACAAAAAAACCACCTAAAACAATCGCGATTACGGTAATTTCCCAGGAGATATAAAAAGGAACTGCAACATAAAATACTGCCCGTAAAACATCTGAAAGCATACTACCAATGGAAGCAAAAGCAGATCTGACATTATCTATCTCACGGGTTAATGTATTTAGAATTGAACCATAACGCTGGGTATTGAAAAAGTGCCAACTGGCACTAAAAAAAGCATTAAATGTCTCTACCGCCATAGATTTTACCACAGCAAACTGGATTCTTAGAATTAACCAGTTTGCAACTATCACGGAAGCATTAAGAAGAATATTAACCAGAAGAAAAAGAATTAAAATATTAATTTTTGTCTCACTAATATTAAGCATATTTAGTAAATCAAATATTCGTTGTGTTATTGGGCTAATGTTTTTAAGCTCTGGATTAATAAAGACATCCAAAACAGGACCAATCAATAGAGTACTTGCAACCTGGATAAAACAGACAAAAGTGAGTATTAAAATATTTAAAATAAAAAAAAGAGGATACCTTTTATATAAAGCCCATGTAAGCTGTAAGATTTTCATATTATTCCTTATTCGATTTCATATTTTGCAACACTTTGTATTTGAAAACACACCTGGGACCAACATTATTATCAAAAAATGACACCAATGTTTGTTTTGGATGAACTCTCAGTTGAGTCCTTATGGCCGTTTTTTGTTCGCGAATCTAAATGAATAAAAAACAGGAGACATTTTTTGAAGCATTCTCATTCTAAATAGAAATCTCGCATAAGTCTCTCCGCCAAGGTCAAGGTACGGTTTGCGATCTTTTTGGGAAACCAGGTCTTCAAGCACCTTTTCACATTCAACAGCCGATTGATGTTCAGCATAGATGTAGTTTCTGGCAGTCATGTAGTCATCAGGTATTTCACAATACTGTAGAACCGGGGGGGTTAAATTTGTCTAGAATATTTTTATATGAGTAAACTTTTGTTGCTCCCCGGAGAACAATTTTATTAAATATTCTATGATCTTTTTCAACAATGACAAGTTTGGACATGAGAGAGACCTTTTTATTACGGGACGGGTTATGGACTTTTAATTAAACATACTTTCATTCTTAATTACACATTTGCACATACTCTGTTTTTAACTCCATCCAAATTCTATTACCTTCAGGAGTTAAAGATTCAGCTCGCCTGATATCAGCCCATCTATTTCGATGAAATTTCAAATACAGGTTAAATGTTCGGGATTTCCCGGCAATTTGCTCTTTCGTAAACTGAGGCATATCGAGACAGGATGTTTCAGTATTCGTGGGCGCAATGAAATGTGGGTCTTTCAGGTAACCCCTATCGAGGCATAGATTACGCAATGGCGTCCCATGAAAAGGAGTGAAGATCGTGGCACTTGCATCGTGAGGTTCTAGTATGCGATTTAGTTCAACGGTTTCTTCATGTAATTCAGGTGTTTCAGTGGGAAACCCGACTATGTTATTACAACTGTATTGGACATCATATTTTTTTATTAAATCTACTCCAGCAATTGCTTTTTTATTGGAATAAACTCGATTAATAACCTTACGCCTAAACTCTTCATTACCATGTTCTATTCCAATGCCTATCCTATCCAGACCAACTTTAACAAGATTTTCTAACTTCACATCATCTATTGTGGTTGGATATGTTTGAACGTAAAAAGGGAGTTTGATATCAGCGTACTCTGTACAAAACCTCCCTATCTCCTGCCGGCTGTAGGAAAAGAAATTATCGGCCCAAAAAAAGAAATATTCTGCATTATAATTATTGACAAAATACCGGATATCTGCCAAGACATTCTTTATCGATTTCTTACGAAAATAGCTTTGCCCTGTCTTCTCTTTATACCAGGAATCCTGGAGAGGGGAGTTGCAAAAGGTACATTTAAATGGACAGCCTCTGTGTGTCTCAACTGGAAACATTCTATACATCACTCCTCCTATGGTCCTATAAAAACGTTCATCATCATATATTGAAGCATCAAAGGGAGGATTCTCATCTAAATTAACAGCCCCGCCTACTGGCGTTTTTACAATATTTCCCGTTGTATCTTTAAACCATATATTTTGTAGAGTACTTAAATCTTCTTTCAGTTTTAATTTTTTGGATAATGGAGCAATTATGTTCTCGCCTTCTCCATTACAAACAATATCAATCTCAGGAAACCCTATGGCCACTTCCGGAGCAAAGGTGGCGAATACACCCCCTAAAACATGAGGGATATTCAATTTTCTTGCCGATTGAAACAGGTCACGGGCAAATAAGAAAGTACTTTCCGTTGCAGAACCCATAATCACATCAGGTTGCCATTCCTCCGCTTCTGCTTTAAAATCGGAGAATATAGATGAACCATCTTTTGAATTTTTTACAATCTTTTTATTTACAATGCTTTCTCCTTTGACCATAAGAGTAGAATGTAAGAAAACATTGGGATCTGCATACAGGGCTGAAGTATCATATGCTTGTGTATCAAAATATCTCATCTCTATGTTATTTTTCTTGAAGATGCTATAAAAAAGAGCGACCACAGGTGGTACCAAAGACATTGTTGCCGGATTTGCACTAAAAAAAAGGACTTTTATATTCTCCATAATAAATTCTCCAAAGCCCTAAAGACCAACTTAGGTTTTATTAAGCCTGACACCACTGCATACAATTCTCTTATATAAACTTCCTTAGTTCCCTTACCCATACATCCAGCCAGTCTTTTCTTGCATAAGCAAATCTATCACAAAATTCTTTCCTTGCATTTTGCACTGTATTACTATGCCACCACTCCATGGGATCATCAAATATCTCATTAACCTTTCTTGCCGCACTGACAGGACCCTTATAAAGAATGCCAACGTCCCTTAATGCCTGAAAATACGGCTCTGCTTCCGGCCTCATAAAACAGATATCATGGTCCCAGTACAAAACCGTGGGGACATTAATTACTAAGGCCTCTAAGTATGAAGTACCCGGATGGTCTATTATAGTAATTTTTGCCTTTCTCATCAGGTCAATAAGCCTTCTTTTTACATCATATTGAATCTCAGGAAAACTCTTTCTAATACAATTGATCTCTTGCCACCCTACTTCCTTGCCTGGGCGGTATATAATATTTTTTCTAATTTTTTCTAATAATGCACCAAGAAAATCTTTCTTATTATTGAAATAATGAACTATATCATCTGAAAAATAATAAGAATCAAATCTTTTAAGATACTTGTGAGTTTTCGTACCTACAAGCACAATATTATTATCCATAATATTGTAAGAGTAAGAATCTATTAATCTTGACAAGTACGGGCTGGGAAGTGGTTTAATATTTTTTCTTTTCTTGTCAGTCCATCCCCATGAATAAAAAACATCTTTTTCATAAGCCAGTGTATTCATTGGACCAATGGGAGACGAACCGTATCCACCTCCATGCTGGAATTCAACAAGTTTTGCACCATTCAATTTTGATTCAGCGCTATATAGTTTAAATGTTTCATTATAGTTCCATCCTACCAATGAACCAATGAATTTCAGATTATTCATAGTCTTGATTTTGTTTTTATGGTATCTATAATCTTCAATATAGCAAATAGGGATAGCTTCGGGTACAACCTTGAAGAGAATTGATTCAAATTCGTCACCTGTACAATCTATCTTTAAAGTTGCCCTCATATCTTTAGAATATTTATCTATTAGTAACATATTGTCCGGCAGCGAAGAACCAAACATCTCCACGAAATTCAACCTATTAAACCCTGTTTTCACCTTCAACATAAACAACTCTTTAAGTGATATGTGATACATCTCATCCAGCAATATATATCCTCTAAAACCTTTGTCAATAGGACTTTTCAACACATTGAATATCTTCCTCTTCCAGCCTCTTCTTATTACATTTGCTTTAATCTCATATCCACAATCCCTTTCTATGATATTTTCAGGGCATATTTCATGAGCAATGATACTGAACAAAAAATGATTGTATAGATCATCCCTTACTTTCCAAAATCCTCCAAACATGAAATCATCAGTACTGTATGAAACAAGAGAACATTTTTCCTTTGGTAAAACATAAGTGTAAAATGAGGGAAAAGTATCGAGGGCCTTTTTCAGTCTCTTATACCTATCAAACAAGACCGTAATATAATGGAGGAGCCAAGGCCCTATAAGAATACGCCAATATTTATCAGGATAAGAAACTCCGTGAAGCTTGTTTAATCTAAGAGAAAGCTTAGTAATCGCCATTTCATATAAGGAATGGCAATAGTTAAAGGCATCAATTCTTTTAGCAGGAGGATACCAAGGAGAGGGAACCATTTTATTTCCAGTAGAGTCAATGCTTTCCATACAAATCTTATCGGGAATGCACCATGGCCCAAGAAACAAAATTTTAGATGCTTTATCCCAAAACTCTTCAATTGCAGTTGTTGCTAAAAACATCTTTTCTTTGTTTTGCGATTCTTCCAAGAGAAATTCTCAATTGTTTGATAAATTCTTGTTCGTCCCATGCCCAAAGGCCTGCCATTAGCTTTTCCTGTGCTAAAAACTCATTTATAACAGGCTCTTCATGCTCAATGCTGGCAATTGCTACAGTCGGCACTTTAAGAGCCAGAAGTTCATATAAAGTCCTGCCGCCAGTGCATATAGCCAAATCACAATCATTAAAAAAAGGCAATAGGTCATCAGGGTTCCTAAATAAATTCAACTTGCCTGAAAAGCAATTAGCAACGTTCTCAATCTCTTCATAATCTGTATATCCAGGACCTAAAACTACCTTACAGTTTAATTTATGATAATTTTTTGCCGCTAAAGCCCGTAATACTTTTACCGTTAAGCCCGACAGATCTGACCCACCAAATGTAACTAAAATATTAAACAGATCATTTTGTTTATTAGTATTGCGTATAGCAGTCTCAAATCGTTCTTCCAAAATAAAATACTCAGTGCCTAACAACAATCGAGCTTCTTTAGGATAACTTACTGGCTGCGCAAGAATACTACTATTTAAAACTACATTAGCCCAACAGATTTTATTATTTATATCGTCCATAACAATCGTCCATAACCCTTTTTTTTGGGCAATGGACAAGTCAGTTGAAGCAGGACCTTTTGGTAAATCAAAAATCAATGCATCTGACAAGTTCTCAAGCCAATTCAAATGACTATCATTGACAATGTTAACCGTTTCGCCAAGAGAGCCAGCATGCTTAACCCCATCGGTGAAATTTTGCATTATAAATATTGTCTCTGTATTCCAGTATTTCTTTAACGCCTTAGACAAAATATGACATCGTGACAAATGGCCGAATGATAACCCTTTTACCCTACCAGCATCTACCCGGAAAAAAACCTTTTTGGGGATATTGTTTCCTTCAAAAAGTGATATTATCAAATCTCTTAATTGCATCTATAAGTGAAATACTTGTTGCGCTGGACAAGTCTGATTTTAACAACCTGGTCATTCTTTGCCAATCATCATATGTATCTATAGTTACTTTTATATCACCCCTTGCCAACTCTTTAGAAGGAGATATGTAATGACAACTGAATTCATTCTCATTTTCAAGTATTATGTTTGCCATTTTAATACGCCGTATCAAAAATACCAGAATTGGCAAACCGTTAAGTGGGTATACAACTTTGCCTGGGAGGCGATTTGAGGAGAAACGGCATTGAATAATTATAATTGACGACATTTATATAACATCAAAGCTTATTGGCGTATCTTTTGGTATGTCAACTTTAGCAGTTCTACTTATAACCACATTATAATATTTTGGAGCTAAACCATTTTGCGGTCTTACACATTTTAGCATCCTGGCATTAATTACAGTGCCTTTGGGGATATCCACCTTTGAATGAAGACTACGCCGAAACATAGTTGCTTCTTTTTTATCGGGTCTTTCGATCGTATTAAATCGTTTACCCATACTTTCTTCAATGGCCCTTATTCCTTGGACAAGCTGTATCATTTCTTGAGGGTCTGCAGATATTTTGTGATCAGGCCCTGGCATTGTTTTATCAACAGTAAAATGTTTCTCAATTAAACAAGCACCTAACGAAACAGCTACATACGATGTTATGTTCTCAACACCATGATCAGAATAACCAACAGGCAAACCAAAAATCTCTTTGAAGTATGAAATATTTCTTAAATTAGCTTCTTTTGCATCAACAGGATATTTGGAAATACAATGTAACAATACAATTTTACCATTACCAGCATCCCTCACCGAATTAATTGCTTCTAAAATTTCTGCAATTGTGGCCATACCGGTAGAAATAATCATCGGTTTTCCAAAAGAAGCTATATATTTTAAAAATGGCAAGTTATTTATATCCATTGATGCCACCTTGTAGCCAGACACATTGACTTTTTCAAGCATATCAACGCTTTGATTACTAAATGGTGTAGATAAAAAGGCCACGTCATTATCTTTTGCAATAGCAATTAGTTTTTCATGATCATCTGCTGATAGTTCGCAACTCTCTATTACTTTAAAATGCTCAGCATCCTCACAAACCAAATCTGACGCCTTAAATGTTTGAAACTTGACAGCATCAACTCCCGTTTCAGCAGCTTTTTCTATCATTTGTGCTGCTAAATCAATATAACCTCCATGGTTAAATCCTATTTCAGCTATTACATAAGTGGGGCATCCCGTACCTATTTCTTTATTACCTAATTTTATTGTTTTCATAATGCTTTTGTTTAAATATTTCTAACAGCGGAGGGGCTTTGCATTCGTGATCAACGTAATTTAAGATTTTATTTTCAGCCAATTCACCTTCAAAAACAGGAGCAATATTAACTGGACAATTGTTACACATTGAAATCTCTTTTCTTAAGCCACTATTGTGACGTTTTCTGAGATTCTCCATCTTTTCAGAATTCCATACTTCCTTAACAGTTTGGTGCTTTACATTACCTAGCTTAAACCTATTATTGTAATCCACACAACATGTTGTTACATCACCATTCCAAAAAACAGTTAGTCGTTGCATAAGGTAGTTGCAAGGCAACAAGTTATAATTGCCGTGAAAGTTTGGATAAGCCTCTACATTTTCACGAAAATCATGTACTTTTGAGACTATAACTATATCAGCCAAGGAAAATTTCTTTTTTAGCTCATTTTCAGCATTGCTTATGTTGTCATCTCCATTTTGCAAATTAGAGGCCTGCACTCTTACCCATGGGCGAGACCGGCCCATCTTTTGCCTAAGATTTAGGAAGTCTTTAATGGCTTGCTCAATCGGCGTAAAACTTTGTACCTTATATTTTTCTTTATAGCTATCTACGTGTTGACTATCAACTGAAAATATAATACCATCAAGGCCTGATTCGAATATACTTTGTATTCGTTTATCATCCAGAATTGTTCCATTTGTTGTGATTTGTATATCTAAAAGGCCTGCATCTTTTGCGTATCTTATGCATTCAAACAATCTTTGATGCAAGAAAGATTCGCCTCGCACTTGCAATTTAACAGCACACAAACCGTTCTCTTTTCCTTCATCTATTATTTCTTTAAAGAGCCCAAAACTCATAAAACCAAGCTCTTCTTCTATAAGGCCATTCTGAAAGCATAAATCACATCTCAAATTACAAACGCCTGAAAGTTCAATGTCTAGGTGTAAAGGGAAATCCGTCAACAACTCATACTGCCCCGCCTCATACCATATCTTTCTATAATATTCCAACTTTTGGTTTGCAGTAAACCCACCCATTGTAGAAGACAAATTTATTTTCTTCATTGCATGTATATCTATTAATTTAACAAAACTTTCTTTTCCAAAAAAAACATTGGGTCGTGGATCTCATTAATTAAGCACTTATCTTTCAAACACCTTACAATTCAACCACAACAAGTACATATTTTTCAGGCCCTTCAAATCCTTCCCATCTATCAAGTGGGCCCACGATATTTTTTTGAAATTCGTAGTATGCCTCTCTAAAATCACTGTATGTTAAAAAAGTAATCACCTTCTTGCCCATTGACTCGTATAGACTCTTATAATCATGAGAAATAATATTGGTTTTAAAAGCACGTTTTTCTTTTAACTCAGGTGTTGTATTGTCTTCATCATATTCAACATGAATAATATATTTCTTACATACTCTTATCATTTCACTTAGCGCCATTTTTATCATATCAGGATGTATATTCATAAACACTCCAAGAGAAAAACCGATATAAAATGACCCATTTTTAAATGGCATCAAACAATTATCGCCATTTATCACAGGGATATTAAAGCCATTCATATATTTTGCGGAATTTTTTAGTTGTGTAAGACTAAAATCCAACCCGGCAACTTTCTTATGTGGAAATTCCTCCTTAACCCTTTTAATATTCCACCCAAACCCACAGCCAGCTTCAAATGAGCTTAAAAAGTCAAGTTTTTTCATTTCGCCAATTATTAAATTCTGAAAAAAGACCTCTCTTTCTAAATAACCCGAAGAAAGAATTTCATCCATATACACTTCTCCGTAACTTTTCCAATGACAATACTGATCGTGCAGTTTAGGCAATTTTACGCCAAACATATTATACAAAAACCATTTTGAATAATATTCAAACTTAAAAAGCTCTATACCAATAATTTTCCTCCAATAAGTATTGTTTTTCACCATATTGCAATCTATTCCATTATTTGTTTTCACGATTTAGCCCACTACCTGCAAACTCTTTTTCATAGTCGTATGTAAAGTCGTCATGCTCTTTGCCTTCAATGCTTACATTCGCCCTCTTTTTCTTTGCGCCATGATGACACTTGTTACAAACGCTACTTTCCTTTTTGCGACCAGCAAGGTGTAACTGCCGTTGTTCTTCCTGTAGCATATTCCAAGCCTCCTTTACGGAATGGTCGGCAACATCACCAAGAATTTCCTCAGATTCAAAATCTGAAGGACATTTGAGATAATTCCCTTTACTAGTGATACACATGCGCTGCCAGAGACGTGGACAGACAAAATTGTCGTCCGGCACGAGAATTATCTCTTCAAAATTCATATCAGGGTTATATGCAACCCTGTCTACAATTTCTTTCATTAAATTTACGTATTCATCAGGGTTGTCTTTAATTGCTGACCAGAGTGTCTGGACATTTAATAAGGTATTAGCGTTAAGCTCATCCCTTATGCGACGCAACATTTTTAGCTTATTAATAGAATCCTCATACTTTAAAGGCTTACGTATTGATTCATACATCTCCCCAAGACCGTCAAAGCTCATAGTAATCCAATCTACCCCGGCTTTGATAAGTCCCAACGCATTCTCCTCGTTAAGCAAACCGCCGTTTGTATTTATCCACACCTCTTTAACACCATGCTCTTTAGCATATCTAACCATTTCAACTATGTCAGGATGCATGAGAGGTTCGCCTCTCATACTGAATTTCAATGTAAACAGACCGTAGCGTCCACACTCCTTTACAATTTTTTTGTACATCTCTAATGGCATTAGGTCATTTTCACCAATATCCATGTACTGCCTGAAACAGTGATCACACTCTATCTGGCACCTACTGCTCACCTCAATATCTATATTAAGCGGAAATCCAGGGACTTTCTTTCTGGACCAATACTTCCACTGGTATCTATTCCAAAGATATGAAAAAAGCTTACCCTTGCTTCTCCTATATTCATTTAGCAAGTATTCAATATTACTCTCACAGCTAAATTGGACAAGTGTTTCTGATTTTTTCATTTTAAACGTTCTCTACCGCTTTTGGTCTAGGAGCATAACTGGCGAACCCCTCTTTCTGGACTATTGGCTTAAATGTACGGTCTTGCAAATGTTTTATTAACTCTTCAACCAACTCCTCAATGATTAATTTTTGCTTTTCTATGATAGAACTTACGGTATCATGAGACTCTACTGCTATTTTCCTCTGGCTAATTATATCGCCAGTATCAATACCCTCATCAATATAATGACATGTCAGCCCTGTTGTTTTTTCTCTGTTTTTAAGAACCCAATAGATGGGTGATGGTCCTCTATGCTTCGGAAGTAAAGAAGGATGAATATTAATGCTTCCATATTTTGGGGCAGAAAAGATCTCTTTTGGCAAAATCTTCATAAAGGCATGTGTAACCAAAAGGTCTACCTTTAACTCAGCAATATATTTTTGCAACTCATAGAAAGAAAGGGAATCCTGTTTTACAATTTTGTATCCTTTCTCGCAAGCGAAAGTGTAAACCGAATTATACCAAATATCCGAAATATTCTTTTTATACTGAGTAATTACCAATTTGATATCTATATCATCTCTTAGATGCAAAATCTTTAATAATTCAAGACCCAACCCCCAATTGGCTAAAAGCACAACCTTAAGCATCTTTCTTTAAAATCGCCTCTCTACAATTTCAGAAATTTCAATATTGGGTTCACCTTTTGAACCATGTCTACAATTGGCACATGAATTGAACTCCATCCGTCTACTTTCAGCATGTTTATCCCTAATCTTATTCATCAAGTCACTATGCCACATTTCAAAAATCGTATTATCTTTTACGTTGCCTATAATTATGTCGTCCGCATTCCAACCTGTACAGCACTGTGCATTACCGTTAAACGCAATAACTATACGTTCCCACGGATACTGACAGATAAAATCAGGTTTTATCTGCATTGGGCCTTTAAAGTTTATGTATGGATTATAGACGATATAATCAGAAACATCTTTCATTGTCTTGTAATATGCATCCGGGTCATCTCTGATAGCCGGCCAGATTGTACACACCCTAACCTGAGGACTTTTACTGTTACGTCGCATCTTTTGATCTCGAAGCGCTGCCACTCTGTTGTAATTCTCTTTGAATTTTGCAGGATGTCGTATTGTTTCATAATTTTCATTTATTCCATCAAATGATACCGAAATGTAACTAATTCTATTAGAAATGAAGCAATCTATCATATCTTCATCGATATAAAAAGCATTTGTCAAAAAAGAAACATTCTTTATTTTGCTGGTTGCATACGCAATCATTTCTTTGATTCTTGGATGAGTTAATGTCTCACCACGCCATGAAAGACGAATTGAAAATACATTATTAGCTTCACACTCATCAACAGCTTTTTTGAATAAATCGAAGTTCATCTGTCCTGTTTCTTTTAGCTTGCTCCTATAACACATAGGACAATCCATATTACATGTACTGGCTGATTCTAAATCAACATGCAGAGGGAAAGGAGTTACAATAGCGTTTTTAGGCCCTATATACCAGTTTAACCGGTTAAAAAAATAATCTATAAAATTCCCCTGATTTACAATGAAGCTCCAGTATCGTTCAGGCGTATCAAACATCTTCTGGTGAAAATTAACATGTAATCCTTCACCTTGCACACACAAATTCTGCTTCATCAAATCATTAAGAATAGACTCTTGTAATACATAATCATCAGTTTTGAGTACATGTTTTATAAACTTGAACCAGTTTGGCATACGAACAGCAAAGCCATTAAGTGCACCGTTTCTTCTGTTTAACTTGACATCATCAATATCAGTAAGACTCGACAACAACGAGCTCAAATCGCCAAAATCAAAAGCAGATGGAATTGGAACATCAAAATCGATATTAAGCTCCTCTTCTTTTTTATCATAAACTATGCTTAGCATAAATATATTCCAAGATTTATATAAAACAATTTATAAGTAAACTTCATTTAAATAATTCTCCCCATATTAATCATATGGATATATTTTTATTGTATATTTCCTCCCTTTATATTGAAACCAGGCAGGATATTCTTCATTGTCTACAATGCGTAGGTGATTAAAATTTTCAGCTATTGTTTTATGCTCGTCTATCTTATCATCCTCAATGTTTCTTTTTGGATAAAAGGTTGGATTGCCTTTTTGCTCAATAGGAACCAAATCAGGCCATCTTTCCAAAAACCTGCAAAACAATTCAATTGTCTTGAGCCCCTGTTTGCGCTTAATCTCATCCAAAAGTTCATTTCCATTCAGTTTAATAATATCTTGTATATATATAGGCCCAGAATCCAGTTCTTCTCTTGCATCGAATAAGACAATTGGAATAATATTCTTTCCCTCAAGAACTTGCCATGGCAAGGGTGACCATCCCCGCCCCAAGGGCAAAGCACTCTCATGGGCAACAATGTTATATTTATGATTTTCCAGAAAGCACTTTGGAATAATTTGAATACATCCAAGCAGAAAAGCAAAGTCTCCTTTATTCATTTCTGTTTTATTAGAGACAAGACGAACATCATGGTATGGAGCTATTGTTTTTTCCAGGATTTTTGCCCATGGCCAAATCCAAGAATCAGGATCGTCAACCATAATCGTTATCTTATAACCTCTTCTATTTCTTGCAGGTTCAAAAGTAATATTTGACATCTATAATTATTTAGTAAAGATATCCTGAATATCTTCTTCTTCTTCTGGCGAAGTCAAAAAGAAATCAATTACAGAAAGCATATATTCAAAATCGCCATGTAGCTGGGGATAAATTGGATGTTCAAATTCCTGCCAACGTACTTCAATTTCAGCCTTTTTAAACAACTCTTCATCCAGGTAATCTCTCGATCCCACACCTGTCAGATATTTATCTCCCCCTACCGACAAAACTAAATCTACCAATCTTTGGCCGCCAGTGCTTTTAATATTGAACTCTGAAGCAAAAACAATTGGTGTTTTTATACCGAATATCTTTGAACAGAATCTAAGCAGTTCCATGTTGAACTCTATTAAAAAATCATGATCCATGTTATATATATCTCTTAATCTACTATAAAAGAGATCAAAATTAGAGGTTTTTCCATAGGAAGCCTGGAGGGTTTTCAGGTGTTTATGACACCAGTTTTCATCATTGTTAATCTTTACCTCTTTGATGGTCTGGCGGTAACAGCTCTTTTTTTGAACAGGTACCGTTAACCATTGCACTCCATTCTGTGTCTTTATCTTATCCCTGTGATGCCATCCACGACGCAAAAACTGTACGTCATCCAGCACAATATACAGATCACTTTTAGTCCATCGATCAAAAAAGCCTAACCAAGGTAAAAAGTCGGGTTGATGAATAGTAACTATCATTCAATTAAAAATCACTTCTTAATATATCTAAAGAAATAAAGACATTTTACAAAATCACACTAAATAACGCACCACCTCAAAACACTCGGCATATTTTACCCCAATTTTTTGACCATCATTTGAATTCTGATTAGCAAAGAATTCTATCCATTTGCCTCTAACTCTTTCTAATTCCGATTTGTGTGACTTGATTACTTCTATCTTTTTGTCCATGACATCTGATATGTCCGAATAAAAATTCCCCTTAAACATCTGTTCAGTATCATAATAATTACTTCTATACATCAAAACCCTTGGCACATGCCGCCCACCCATTAATGTAGTTTTGCCTGCATATTGATGGTCTCTGTGAATATCATAGACCCAATGGCAATAAATGACATCAATGTTAAGTCTTTCGATATAACCAAGTATTTTCTTGCCGAATGTTTCATCATACGGGACCATAAATGCCTTGTAATCCAAGCATATCATTTCCGCACCAATGATATTAGCCGCTTTCAACCCTTCTTGACGAGCTGTGCTTGACTCCCTTATAAGGTCGCCATTCGGATTAGAATAAGATGAATCCGTAATAACCAACATGGTTACTTTATCACCTCTTTGCACATGATTAATCAATGTACCACTACATCCCAATTCTATATCGTCATAATGCGCGCCAACCGCTAATACATTCATCGCAAAACCTCTTCTCTTTCAATGTATTCAACTATTAAGTCACAAACATAATGGACGTCCTCTTTCTGCATTGACGGGTATAAAGGCAGAGTCACTTCTCTCCTGGCAATATCCTCTGTAACGGGTAAAAGACCATCTTTGTGGCCATAATTATGACGATAAAAATCAAATAGATGTATAGCCGGATAATGAATGCTGGATTGTATACCTTTCTCTTTAAGGTAGCCCATAAATTCGAACCTATTTATACCATTGTCTAATAATACTGGAAATATATGGCATGATGACAAACCAGAATTGTCCTTAAACGGTATGGTAAGGCCTTGAATATCAGTAAGTTTCTCTTTGTATATTTTAACTAACTCTTTTCGCCTAACATTATTTCTCTCCAATTTTTCCAATTGTACCTTACCTATTGCTGAACGTATCTCATCTATGCGATAATTATATCCTAATTCAACTACATCGTAACTAAATGTACGTCCCAAGTGCCTATCTAAAGCTAGAGTTGTCATTCCATGGGTCCTCATTAACCTAATCTTCTTTGCCAAATCATCTCTATTCGTTGTAACCATACCCCCTTCTCCAACGGCAAGATTTTTATTGGAGTAGAAACTGAAGCAACCAATATCTCCAATTGTTCCACATTTTTTCCCATTGTATTCAGCACCTGGAGAATGCGCACAGTCTTCTATTACTGAAAGTCCATATTTTCCAGCTAATTCAATAATGTCGCTCATGTTACAAGGATTACCACCAAAGTGAAGAATTTGAATGGCTTTGGTCTTTTTTGTGATTTTTACCTCAACATCATCTGGCGAAATGTTAAAATCACGAAGGCTTGTAACCCCTGCAAAAACCGGTTCTGCACCTGCATAAACAATTGAGTTTGCTCCGGCAACAAAAGACAATGAAGGGCAAATCACTTCATCTCCTTCGCCGATACCAAGCGCAAGATTCGCCAGATGAAGAGCTGCTGTACAATTTGAAACGGCAATCGCATGCTTCACGTTCATGTATTCGGAAAATCTCTGTTCAAACTGTTCTGTCACCTCTCCCATGGTCAACCAGCCAGAACTAAGAACTTGCTGCACCGCTTCTATTTCCCGATTGTCAAAACCTATATCAAATAAAGGTATCTTCCACATAATCTATCGTTTAATGCGAACCTTCATCTCCTGGTAAAAATTTATCTTTCCTAGATTCAAATTCTTCTTGAGCCTTGGCATAATCTTCATGATTTCCGACATCAAGCCAATAATCTTCACAAGGATAACCTACTATCTTTTCACCATTATCCAACAATCTATGTACAAGATGCGGAAAGTCTAAATACGTATCTGGTTCTATATACTCTAAAACCTTTGTTTCGTACACATATATCCCCATACTCACGGCATACTCTTTCTCCGGTTTTTCTGAATAAGAAATCAAAAAATCATCATGATCAATCTCTACATGCTTGTAATATATTTAAGGTACCTTTTATATTTGTGTCTACATATGAATCCGGGGAATAATAGGAAAAAGGTATCCCTATCAATGCCGCAAGGTGAAAAACGACATCTACTCTGTTAACGGCAGTTTTAACGCAATTTGGATCTCTAATATCACCGGTAAATATTTCAACTTCAGATAGTTTATCTTCAGGGATAGTATCCAACCAACCCCACGAGTTAAAGGAATTGTAATAAACAAATGACTTAACACGGCAACCTTTCTCCACTAACATTTCTACTAAATGGCTTCCGATAAAACCATCTGAACCTGTAACTAAAACTCTTTTATTTGATAGATCCACAAACCCGTTTCTTCTTTTACGTCGAAAAACTCTAAGGCAGCTAGAGCTGCACCAGACCAGTTTGAAAATGACACTGAATTCAACTGATTATATTCAGACCACTTTTCTTCAAATATCTCGGTAAATTTCCCCTCTGACCATTGCTGGTTCTCAATTATGTCATCCCAATAATCATGAAGCTTCCTAGTATCTTCCTTCTCAAAGCCAATTGTAAATTTCATTATTTTCCTTTTTTCCTTGACTTTGATTCCTCAATATACTCCATGAAAAAGGCGATGAAAAGTGACATTATTAAACCTGCTATCCCGCCTGTTACTATATAATTGGTCTTCACCGCCTCCTCCTTCAGTTCCGTAACAGTGTCCTTTACTTCACCAACTATCTCTGTTTTATATTCCTCAAGATTGCCTAAAGTTATTCGATGCATTATAAGTTGCATCTGAATTTCTCTTAAATTTGACCGGCTGGAGCTCAATTTACTTTCTTTATCAATAGTTTTGAGGTACAACATATTCAAAAAAGCAGACCGATCACCGATTTTCTCGTCTGATATCATATCCTTTGTTTCTGAATCAATAAGTATCAGATGTTCTCCTTCTTTATTCTTCATATCTTTTATACTTGCAGCAATTACGCCTATTTCTTCCTTAAGCTTTTCGGCATCTTCTTTCAGCATTGTCATGAAATTTTTATATGCGACAACAGCATCTTTTGCCTTTATACGATGTTCATAAGTCAGCAAATCTACCAACTCTTTAAGAACTTTTTTTACTCCTTTATCAGGGCCTTTCATGGTTAGTCTTATCATGGGAAGCGAGCCAACCTGTGCAACCTTAAGGAGGCATCTAGGGGAGTCATCAAGTAAGACGCTGTTATTAAGAGGAATGCTTTGCACCATACTTTCAGGACTCTCAATATATTCAACTACAGAAGCAGAATAAGAAATACCACTAGCTGGCACTATTCTCACCTTCTTACCAATCTTTAGAACCGCATCTGCGCGGTATGTTGTTTGAGGCTCCGACTTCGCCCTCAATTTCATTACTTTTACTCCTACTCCTATTCCCAAACCGACTAATATCACCACAATGATGAGTATCTTTCGCTTCCAGATCACTCTAAGATAATCAAACAATTCAACGGTATTTTCTTCCATTAATTAATTCTCCCTCCTTTTAACACAAAACAAATCTTTAACAGATAAATCTCCATTTCTTCACGCAAAAGTACAAAGAACGCAAAGGAAAGGAATAAATAGTTTAAAGTAAGCTAAAGTTGTTGATCATTGGTCACTAATCCACAACAAAGTACCTGTCTGCCGACAGGCAGGGATGAATCACGGTAAACCAATACTACGTCACGAGGCAAAACATCTTGTACATTATCAATTCTTCTTAATAATAATTCAATAAATTCAGCGTATCAACGTTATTTAAGCTTTTATCACAAATATTGTCCACAAGAAATTCATCTGTTAGCAGTAACAGGCACGGTTGCATTTCCTTAAGAGATTCAAGCTTTTGCACCTGATGACCGAATACCTCTTCGTTAGTAATCTTAGAACTGTCAAAAAAGAATCCAATGAAATTGATATTCATTGCCGATACCGCCATATACGCAATCTCTGAAAGTTCACCAACTCCATAAATGGCTATCTCAGTCTCCTTACCATTAGTAGCCTTTACAATCCTGGATTCTATGTCACTCCTGATCTCTTTATAGAAATGAAGGTTCCGACCAAAGAAGCTATATGCCAACTGTATCTTTTCCCTTAATCCTTCAGGTGTAATAAAGTATTGGATGCGCCTCGGATTTACACCTACCATCCTGATAAATCCCT
>Ga0187833_10003009_pt1 | contig 17520 bp, 16 predicted proteins | sample ETNtaG_37_FD_167968 | JGI IMG/M metagenome (GOLD analysis project Ga0187833, IMG submission 167968) | Marine microbial and viral communities from oxygen minimum zone, Eastern Pacific Ocean - ETNP2014_SV_400_PacBio MetaG (Illumina Assembly) | ecosystem: Environmental > Aquatic > Marine > Hypoxic...
GTTATGCTTGAACCTATCCAGGGTGAAGCTGGTGTCATTATTCCTGAGTCTGACTATCTAGATAAGGTCAAATCGCTATGCGAAAAAAACGACTGGCTATTAATTCTGGACGAGGTCCAAACAGGTATGGGCCGTACGGGGAAGATGTTCGCCCATCAATACAACAATATAACGCCTGACCTCTTGACCCTGGCAAAGGGTCTCGGTAATGGCGTACCTATCGGGGCATGCCTTGCCAAAGGCAAGGCTGCAAAACTCTTTACAGCCGGAAAGCATGGCTCTACATTTGGCGGCAATCCGCTGGTTTGCAGAGTAGCCCTGAGCGTGCTAGATGTTATTGAGAATAACTCTGTGCTTGCAAATGTTGACAAGATGAGTCAATATATACACACACAACTTGAAAGCGAGCTTAGTGATATCCCTGCAGTGCAAAGTATACGTATTAAAGGATTAATGATTGGAATTGGACTAGACGATAACTTGATAGATAAAACAAAACTGTTGCAAAAAGCTCTCGATGACCAGTTACTAATCAATATTGCTGGTAGCTCGATCAGGCTCTTACCTCCCCTCATTATCTCTAGTGATGAGGTTGATATTTTAATCAACAAGATTGTTAAATTAATAGAAACCGCGGACTAACTATGACTAAACATTTTATAGATTTTGATGATTATTCACACGAAGCGCTGCAAAAGATTATTGATTCTGCAATGGCGCTTAAGGCTGAACATAAATCTGGTGCCGTTAATAATTCATTAGAAAACAAAACCCTAGCGATGATTTTTGACAAATCATCGACCCGCACTCGGGTATCTTTCGAGGCCGGGATGACGCAACTTGGCGGCCACTCCCTTTTCCTTTCAAAGAGAGATATTCAGTTAGGTCGTGGAGAGCCTGTCATTGATAGTGCAATAGTTATTAGTTCAATGGTTGACGCTGTAATGTTAAGGGTTTCTTCACACGAAGATATTATTGAGTTCTCTAAGCACTCCTCTAAACCAATCATTAACGCCCTTTCTAACCAGTCTCATCCATGCCAAATATTGGCAGATTTGATGACCTACCAGGAACAAAGAGGCTCAATACAGGGCAAAAGAATTGCCTGGATAGGTGACGGTGGTAATGTTTGTCAGACCTATATGCAGGCAGCTAAAATCTTCGGCTTCGAGTTAAACATCGCCACCCCAAAGGGTTATCAACCTAGCCAGCCTTTTATTGATAATTATCGAACTAGTGTCAGTCACTTTAGCGACCCTATGGATGCTTGCGATGGCGCCGATATTGTGGTGACTGATGTTTGGACCAGTATGGGAAAGGAGTCTGAGAAAAAACAGCGATTAAATGATTTTAAGGGTTATCAGGTCGACCAAAAAATGATGTCCGCAGCAAAAAGTGACGCTCTATTTATGCACTGTCTCCCTGCACATCGAGGAGAAGAGGTTAGTGCTGAGGTGATTGACGGTAAACAGGGCGCGGTCTGGGCCGCAGCTGAAAACCGATTGCATGCACAAAAGGCGCTACTTATCCATCTTATTGGCTAGTTGTTCTGAGACAGTTTGAGTTTCGCCTCTTGGTAGAATTTGACACCCCTGTGGATTTTTTCTCTACCCCTGGAAACGCGCCAAAGATTTGTATCTCTTAGTGAATAAACGCAGCCGCAGTACTCCTGCTGATAGAAGCCCTCTTTTTTTGACAATTCTAGCATCCTCGAAGAACCGCCTTTTTTACGCCAATTAAAATCCCAATATGGAATATGGTAAGGAGCCGATGATCTGGTGCCTGAAGCGTTTATTTGCTCCATATCTTTCCAGCGAGAGATGCCAAGCGTCGAAGAGATTATATCGAAACCGTTTTCGGAGGCATATTTTGCCGTGACTTCAAACCTCATATCGAAGCAAGTCGAACAGCGCTCGCCACGCTCAGGCTCATTTTCTTGACCTTTGGTCCTCTCAAACCACTCATCTCGGTCATAATCCGCATTAATAAATGGCATACCAAGCTTGTCAGCGTAACGCATATTCTCCTGCTTACGTAATTCATATTCCTCGATAGGGTGTATATTGGGGTTATAGAAAAAAATTGTAGTGTCGATATCTGAAGCGGCCATCGCCTCCATCACCTCGCCAGTACAGGGTGCACAGCATGAATGCAGCAGTAACTTCTTTTCACTACTAGGCGTGGTCAGCTTTGGTCGCTTGTAATTATCTAAGGAGTAATCTATTTGAGGCATTTCTTTAACTTCTTTAAGGTTTCCCATGCCTCCCTTTTGAAGCTCGTTTTGGCGATTATATCTTTCGGATGGTGGGTGTTAAAAATATGATCTTGTTGCGGACCAGTGTAGTCTCCCATTATTAATACCGCTTGTGCTGGGTATTCATTAATGACTTGTTCAAGGTCACTAGATTTAATAGACAAGCAGGTTGCATCATTTAAAGACAAACCAATTGCAGAAAGCATCTTATCTAGCAGTTCCTGCGTCTCACCGGGCTGACAGAATGAGTTCTGCGTAGTTGTCTCTAATATCAAGCATTTTGAGGCTGCTTTGTCAGTATTTGGAGCCACCTCGCTAATGTAGAGAAACTCAGGAATAGCTAAAGCCTCTAGATAATCATTTCTAGGAATTGACGTAGTCATATCTGTGGATGAGCTCGCTCAGTATTCTCCATAACCTTATTTAGGGCATGTACATAGGCCTTGGCTGAGGATGTAATGATATCGGTATCAACGCCCTGCCCATTGACAATTCTGCCTTCATGCTCAAGTCGCACGTTAACTTCACCTAAAGAGTCGGTCCCCTGAGTCACGTTGGATACGGAATAGAGCTGCAAAGTAGGCTCAATATTAACCAATGATAAGATTGCATTGAAGGTTGCATCAACCGCACCTGATGTTTTGGCAGAAGCGCTCTTCTCTTCGCCATTGATTAGAAGTGTAACATCGGCGGTGTTGTTTTTTCCTGACTCAGTGCAGACCTTGAGGGAAATCAAACGGATAACCTCTTCCGCTTCGGTTTGCGTTTCTGAGATCAATGCCTGTAAATCCTCGTCGAATATTTCATGCTTTTTATCCGCCAAGTCTTTGAATCTAGCAAAAGCATCATTAAACTCGGAATCTGATTCAAACTCAAATCCCAACTCACTTAGTCTTGCCTTAAATGCATTTCGACCAGAGTGCTTTCCAAGTACAAGCTTGTTGGCGTTCCAGCCAACATCTTCAGCCTTCATGATCTCGTAAGTTTCACGATGCTTTAGGATGCCGTCCTGATGAATTCCGGCCTCATGGGCGAATGCATTGGCGCCCACTATTGCCTTATTGGGTTGCACAACAAAGCCGGTAATTGAGGATACTAATCTTGAAGCGGAAAGTATATTTTCGGTATCAATTCTTGTGTCACAGTCAAAGATATCTTGCCTAGTACGTACAGCCATAACTGCCTCTTCGAGAGAGGTATTGCCTGCCCTCTCACCGAGCCCATTGATTGTACATTCGATTTGTCTAGCGCCATTAAGAACGGCAGAGAGCGAGTTAGAAACTGCCAAACCTAAGTCATTGTGGCAGTAGGCTGAAAATATTGCCTTGTCGGAGTTTGGTATTTTATCAATGAGCAATCTCATGGTTTCTCCGAACTGGTGCGGCACATTGTAGCCAACCGTGTCCGGGATATTGATTGTTGTCGCGCCTGCATCAATTGTAGCTTCGATAATGCGGCACAAAAAATCCAGCTCGGAGCGCCCAGCATCCTCCGGGCTAAACTCAATATTGTCGGTAAACTTTGTCGCTCTTTTAACTGAACGAACGGCTTGAGAAACTACCTCGTCAGGCGTCATATTGAGCTTCATTTTCATATGAATGTCGGATGTAGCAATAAAAGTATGTATTCTTGGTGAGTTGGTGTTTTTTAGCGCTTCACCTGCACGGTCTATATCTTTATCAAGCGCTCTCGCGAGAGAACAAACCGTTGAATCTTTGACAGCCTTTGCAACCGCTCTAACAGCATCGAAATCGCCCGGAGATGCTATAGCAAAACCAGCCTCAATAACGTCGACACGCATTTTTTCCAATATCTTTGCTATCCGAATCTTCTCGTCCTTGGTCATTGAAGCGCCAGGGGATTGCTCTCCATCGCGCAATGTTGTATCAAATATAATCAATTTATCGGACATCGGTAACTCCTTTTTGTTGTTCTAATTTTAGCTTAAGTTTTAGGGATAGACTTTCGTCTATAGAGATAATTATTGCCTTACGGCAATAATCGCAACAACGCAAGGAGGTTGCCGAGTGAAAGAGGTAGCAGTGAATTCGTATTTACTCTCATAGATGCTGATTATAAAGGAACTCAAGTGGATTTAGCTTGTTTTTTCTGATTACGTTTTTTATAAAGACCAATAATTGTAATAAAGGGGCCAGAAAGCATATAGATAAAGAAGAAAGTAAATAAAACAATATTAGGCTTATAGAGGAGCACAATAAGGCTTAGAACCGTCAACAATAGGAACCTGAACGACGCCTTATTTTTTGAATCAAACTCCTTGAAGCTGAAGTAACGTACGTTACTCACCATGAGCAATCCACAAAGTATTGTTATTGCGACGCCAATGTAATAGCTCAAAGAAACAACGCCAATATCAAAATATTCAAAATTCCAGAATTTCAGCCAAATCATGCTGGCAATTACACCTGCAGAGGCGGGCGAAGGTAGACCCTGGAAGTAGCGCTTATCAGCCGTGCCGACCTGGGTATTAAATCTTGCAAGCCTTAATGCCGCACAAGCCAAATAAATGAATGCGGCAAGCCAACCAATCCTTCCTAGATCAGACAAGGACCATTCATATACAAGGAGCGCAGGAGCTACCCCAAATGATACTAAATCTGAGAGCGAGTCATATTCCGCACCAAAAGCGCTCTGAGTATTGGTTAATCGGGCAACCCGACCATCTAGGGTGTCCCATAACATAGCAACCATTATGGAAATGGCTGCTAGAGTAAAGTCACCATTAATAGAGGCAACAATGGAATAAAAACCGGCAAACAAAGCAAAAGTGGTAATAATGCTTGGCAGCAGATAGATGCCCCTCTTGTTTTGTATTTTTTCAGTCACAATTAATAATGAAATTAAGCTGTGATAGACTAAATGATTAGTTTTTCGATTGATCTACCAACTTATTCTTTGCAATCCAAGGCATCATTGAGCGTAAACTCTCGCCAACTTTTTCGATCTGATGGTTACGCTGAACTTCGCGACGAGCCGGCAAATCACCAACATTGTTAATAAATTCCTTGGTAAATGAACCATTCTGGATTTCATTCAGAATTTTTTTCATTTCGGTTTTGGTTTCATCAGTGACAATTCTTGGACCTCTTGAAACGTCGCCATATTCAGCTGTATTAGAGATTGAGTAGCGCATATTGGCAATCCCGCCTTCATACAATAAATCAACGATCAGTTTTAGCTCATGAAGACATTCAAAGTAGGCCATTTCAGGTTCATAACCTGCCTCTACTAGTGTTTCAAATCCGGCCTGAACGAGTGATGTTGTGCCACCGCAAAGAACCACCTGTTCACCAAATAAATCTGTTTCGGTTTCTTCTCTAAAGGTTGTCTCAAGTATCGCAGTTCTGCCGCCACCAATTGCTGAGGCATAAGAAAGAGCTATATCTTTAGCATTACCTGTAGCGTCTTGTTTTATGGCAATTAGATCAGGAATTCCACCGCCCTTAACAAATTCTGAGCGAACTGTATGACCTGGCGCTTTAGGCGCTATCATTATGACATCTAGATCCTTCCTTGGCACGATTAAATCAAAATGAATATTAAGTCCATGCGCAAAAGCTAGGACAACACCTTGTTTTAGATTTGGCTCAATACTTTCAGCATATATTTTAGCTTGAAACTCATCAGGCGCTAAAACCATAACAACGTCTGCCCAGGCACTTGCATCTTCAACCGACATTACAGCGATACCTGCATCTTTTGCTTTGGCTGCCGATGATGAGCCTTCCCTAAGTCCAACTGTGACTTCTACGCCTGAATCCTTCAAATTAAGTGCATGGGCATGGCCTTGTGAGCCATAACCAATAATTGTAACTTTCTTGCTCTGGATAATTGAAAGGTCTACGTCATGATCATAATATCTATTCATTTTTTTTCCTTATTTTAAGATTGCTTTCTTGCCTCTAGAGATTCCAGTAACACCAGTTCTTGAAACCTCCATTATGATTGCCGAATCGAGCGCATTTAAGAAAGCGTTAATTTTCTTTGTCTTTCCTGAAATCTCGATGGTATAAGTTTTTTCAGTTACATCAACGATTTTACAAGAAAATATATCAACTAGCTGTTTGATATCGAGCTCGTCTTTGCTGGTAGGGCAAACCTTAACAAGCATTAGTTCACGTTCGACATGGTCTTGACTAGTAAGATCACTAACCTTTACAACCTCTATCAGCTTGTTGAGTTGTTTAACAATTTGCTCTAACACTCGATCATTTCCTGTACTCACGATTGTCATGCGAGACAAACCAGGATCATTCGTCTGCGCAACTGTGAGGGATTCGATGTTAAAGCCTCGCTGCGAAAAAAGGCCCGACACCCTTGATAGTGCGCCGGTTTCATTTTCTAAGAGTACTGAAATAATATGTCTCATAATTTATACCGCGTTCAAGTCAGTTTCATCTTTTGATACCATTTCATCACGCCCTGCCAATAACATGTCGCAATGGGCACCTCCTGCAGGAATCATTGGAAATACGTTTTCAGTTGGGTCTGTTTTAATATCGACAAAAACAGTGCGTTCTTTTTGCTTGAATGCTTCAAGCATAGCGGGCTTAAGGTCTGCCTCTTTTTCAACTAAAATACCCATATGTCCATAGCTCTCGGCCAACTTGACAAAATCTGGTAAGGCGTCCATATACGACATCGCATAACGCTTATCATAGAAAAACTCTTGCCACTGTCTGACCATCCCTAAGTATCCGTTATTGAGATTAATAATCTTTACTGGGGTGCTGTACTGCAACATTGTAGAAAGCTCTTGTGTCATCATCTGGATACTGCCTTCACCGGTAACACAGGCGACATCCTTCTCAGGCATTGCCAATTTGGCACCCATCGCCGCAGGCAGCCCAAAACCCATTGTTCCCAATCCGCCAGAATTGATCCAACGACGTGGTTCATCAAACATATAATACTGCGCCGCCCACATCTGATGTTGACCGACATCCGATGTCACGATAGCTTCGCCCTTGGTGACTTCATAAAGAGTTTCAATCACCGTTTGCGGTTTAATCACACCTGATTTCTTTCTGTAAGCCAAAGAGTCCACTTCCCGCCAGCTATTGATTTGTGACCACCACTTCGAGATGTCTTGAAGCTTTTTATCTTTTAATTCCTCGTTAAGAACCTCTAATACCTGCTTAACCTGACCAACGATTGGAATATCAGCGACAACATTTTTTGATATTTGCGATGGGTCAATATCAACGTGGATAAATTTAGCATTGGGACAAAATTTATCTAGATTGCCAGTAATCCTATCGTCAAATCTGGCGCCGATTGCTATCACACAGTCAGCGCCATACATTGCCATATTAGATTCATAAGTTCCATGCATACCCAGCATACCTAAAGACAATTCATCGCTACCTGGATAAGCGCCCAAACCCATCAAGGTCTGAGTGATAGGGAATCCAGACATGCGGGTGAACTCTCTCAGCTCATTGGAGGCATTACCAATCACGCATCCACCGCCCGAATATATTATTGGACGCTGCGAATTCAGAATTAACTCTGCCGCCTTTTTAATTTGACGATTACTCGCCTTGACTGTCGGCTTATAGGAGCGCATCTCGATCTCTTTGGGATAACTTTTAGGAGTTATCTGCTCAATAGTTATATCTTTTGGGATATCGATGACAACCGGGCCAGGACGTCCCGTGGTTGCGATATGAAACGCTTTCTTTACAGTGCTTGCAATCTCATTAATGTCTCTGACAAGGAAGTTATGTTTGACACAGGAACGTGTAATACCTGTAGCATCCACCTCTTGGAACGCATCCATACCAATCAATGGCGACGGCACCTGGCCAGAAATAACAACCATCGGAATGGAATCCATATGTGCTGTAGCTATCCCAGTAACTGCATTGGTAATTCCCGGCCCTGAGGTCACTAAAACAACACCAGGCTTACCGCTAGCTCGAGCATAACCATCCGCCGCATGCGCTGCACCCTGCTCATGTCTTACCAATACATGGATAATCTCGTCTTGCGTATCTAATGCGTCATAGATATGGAGGACTGCCCCGCCGGGGAATCCAAAGATATATTCCACTTCCTCGCTCTGGAGGCTATTTATCAGTATCTGCGCACCATTTGACTTCATGGTAATTAACACTAAATTAAAACTGTCAGATTATACCCAAAGTTTTCTCTTGGAAAACTCTTCGTTTCTATCCGTTTAAAGGGATAAATGAAGTTAAATAGCAGCTTGAGTAGTAAAAAAATATTTGTAAATTTAGAGTTTGTGATAAATTTAGAGTTCGTTCTGCCAATCTTCTGAATAATACTTAATTGGTGAATCAAGCTCTTCAAAAGTATCAACGCTGTATGCCTCAGGTTGGGACAGGATTGCTGATAACAGCTGATCGTTGAGCATATGTCCGGTTTTGTAACCCTCGTAGTAACCAATAAAATTACTGCCCAAAAGAAAAAGGTCGCCAACAATGTCGAGTATTTTGTGTTTGACAAATTCGTTATGGAAACGTAAGCCGTCTTCGTTAAGAATATTATCATCAGTCAATGCGATAGCGTTGTCAATACTTGCGCCTAGTGCAAGGTTTTGTTTTTGCAGCATCTCAACATCCCTTAAATATCCAAACGTGCGGGCTCTAGAGATCTCTTTAAGGTATGACTGTTTAGCAAAATCGATACTTAGTTTTTGACCGCTCTCTTTGACTTTTTTATGTTCAAAATCAATCTCAAGGGTTACCTTGAAGCCATTGTAAGGGCTAACCTGCGCCCAAGATTCACCATTTTCAACTCGGACCGAATCTTTAATAACAATGAATCGTTTATGCGCATCCTGTTCTTCTATCCCGGCAGACTGGATTAAGAAAATGAATGCTGCGGAAGAACCATCCATAATAGGCACCTCAAAGGAATCAAGCTCAACAATAACATTATCAATCCCTAGGGCAGAAAATGCCGACATTAGGTGCTCTACCGTTGAAACTTTTACGCCTTGGCTTTCTAATCCCGTTGACAAAATCACTTCATTAACAAAGGCGCTATGTGCGTGAACTTCTTTGCCTCCTGCGTCCAACCTTTTGAACACCACGCCATGGTCAGCTTTAGCAGGGATTAGGGTTAAATTTACCAGCTTGCCGCTATGGATGCCAACCCCCCTAGCTTTAACAGTTTTCTTGATAGTTCTTTGCTTTACCATTGACTAAAATTCTCCAAAAATTTTATCTTTAATTTTGCCAAAGGTTCCAGCTCTTCCTTTCGCTTTAACGAGCCCTTCCTGTGGGACATCTTCCTTATACATTAACAGCCCAATAACGCTCGCATATCGATAGTCGTCAAAGATAGATTCTGGAGCCGTAAAATTGTGCCGCTTGATAGAGCCCAGTTTAACTCTTTTCGACATAAATCCCCTCACAAATTCTTCACATCCGGAAATTCGAGAGCCCCCACCGCACAAAACTAGGCCTGATTTAAGGTTTTTGTCAAGACCTTGATGTTGCAGATTATTTTTCAATAATGAGAAAATGTCAAGGTAAGCTTCCTCGATAATTTCAGCCAATGTATGGCTTGATAGCTGGTGTGAGTCTCGGTTCGAGGTTTGAGCAAACTCAACAAACTCATCATCACTAATGAGAGTGGCTTTAACACATCCATAAACCTCTTTTAATCTCTGAGCTTCATTAAAAGATGTTCCATAGGCAAAGGCAATCTCTTCAGTCACGTGGTTGCCACCGATAGCGACAATGCCACTATGAATTATTCCTCCATGATGAAAAACCGAAAAATTTGTAATGCCAGCACCGATATCTATCAAACATACGCCGTTATCTTTTTCTTCCTGACTGAGCATCGCTTCAGAACTCGCTATAGAGTCAAGCACAAGTAATTCTACACTGAGGTCGCATTGCTTTAATGTGTACTCTATATTCCTCATGCTGGAACTTGAAACAGTTACGATATGAACATTGGATTCTAGTACATCGGCATCCATTTCGACTGGATTGTCAACTTTCACTGAACCATTGATAGTAAATTTCTTTTTAAAAACATGCAGCTTTTCTTTATTGGTGGGCATAGTGTATGCCTGTGCAGATTCCAAAACTTTGTTGACATCTAAGTTAGTAACGACATCTATAATGGGAACCTTTCCATAGCCCTCAAAACAACTTAGATGGCTATCTGAAAGATTTACACGTACAGTAGCTAAATCGACAGCTGAACTTTTGTGGGCCTGTTGAACTGCCTTTGATATTGCACGAGAGAGTGGCTCGATCGCATCCACAACACCTCTTTTTACGCCGGCTGAGGGACACATTCCTTGACCGATTACGCGCAGCCTATCATCCTCTCTTTCAGCAACAAGCACGACGATTTTATCTGTGCCAATATCAATACTCGCAATAAAATCGTTTCCAGCTGCCATATCGGTTAATTAATTAAGAAGGTTTGCATGAAAATTTTACCAAAGTTTTTAACTTGCAATGATCACTGTTTAATTAATTATTTGAATAATTTAGCCATTCATTTAAATGACTCAAATCTACTGTCTTGCCACTCAAAAGTCGGCGAAACATTTTAGCATTCTTCTGTCCGTGATACAGACCCAGAATGTGTCTTGTCATTGCCCTTACCGGGACATCAAGCTTTTGCTGTGTTTCAATATATTTCATATACTCAACGACTATCTCTTCACGTGGCTTTACAGCATCATTAAAACCAAAAACATGTCTGTCAATTTCTGTCAAAGTATAAGGTCGATTGTATATAGCTCTACCCAGCATCACACCGTCAACTTTTTTAAGATGGTTTAGCACTTCTTTAGTGCTTGTGATGCCACCGTTGATAGTAATTTTGAGTCGCGGAAAGTCTTTCTTTATCTGGTAGACCCAAGGATAGTTAAGCGGCGGAATAGTGCGATTTTGCTTCGGGCTTAAGCCTTGCAGCCAAGCCTTACGAGCGTGAATGATAAAGTGCTGACAACCTTTTTTATGAATGCGATAGACAAAATCGCCAAGCTGTTCATAACTTTCCATCTCGTCAATTCCAATTCTACTTTTGACACTGACAGGAATATCACAAGCCTCGATCATACTCTCGACGCAAGAAGCTACCAGGTCTGGCTCCTTCATTAAACAGGCTCCAAAACTACCCGACAAAACTCTCTCAGAGGGGCAACCTACATTTATATTAACTTCGTCATAGCCCCACTGCTTTGCAATCACTGCACACGCTGCCATTTCCACAGGGTCACTTCCGCCAATCTGCAGGACTAGCGGATGTTCGATTACGTTGTAATCTAACAAACGATTCTTGTCACCCCTTAAGATTGCTTTTGAGGTAATCATTTCGGTGTATAGTCGCGTATATTGACTAAGTAAACGATAGAAATAACGACAATGCTTGTCAGTCCAATCCATCATTGGGGCAACAGAAACACTATAAGATGCCATCAGGATTGCTTCAATAGTTGTTCTATTGAGTATTCCACACTCTGAGAGACAATACTCAACCTGTCGCCTTTAAATAAATGCGTGCTGGTGAGAACATTTCCGTAAGTAGAGAAGCCAAAACAAACCATACCGACTGGCTTTACAGTAGTGCCTCCTGAGGGTCCTGCAATACCTGTTATGGCAACACCGAAATCACTGCTAGAGTTTTTTATCACCCCCTTAACCATCTCAAGGACAACCTCCTCACTCACTGCGCCGTACTTTGTTATCGTATCTTTGTTAACACTAAGTAGATCCAACTTAGCTTTATCGCTGTACGCTACAAAACCACGATCGAAATAAAGAGAAGCACCCGATAGACTTGTCAGGGCGCTTGCAAGACTTCCACCAGTGCAGGACTCTGCCACTGAAATAGTTAAGTTGTGTCGGGTCAAAAAATCTGCCAGAGCTTTGACATTATTTGTATTTATCATCCATCCTCCAATGCAATATTAACTATCTCGAACACATTATTCGATAAATTCTTGGATGCACGAATTACTTCAAGCCCACTCCTTTGTAGTTCGGAGTAATTCGACGTGTATCTTTTCCATAGATTAAATATGCCCACCAGTCTTGCAGCCACCTGGGGATTGATGCTGTCAAGCTCCAAGATGAACTCGCTGAATAGCTGGTAGCCATCCTGACAATGAAACTGCCGATGGTTTTGCGTAAAAGCACCAACGAGCGATCGAACCCTGTTAGGGTTCTTGATGGAAAAGAGCTTGTGTCTCATTAATTCTTTAACTCGAGCTGGTGTCGTTAGTGGAGAGAGGCTCTGATAGCTAAACCACATATCTATAACCTGTGCATCGTTCATAAATTCTTTATATATGCGTTCAATTACCTCGTCATGATAAGGGTTATGAGTTCTTATAAGAGCCTCAAAAGAAGCCATTTTGTCAGTCATACAGCTGGCATTATTAAACTGTTCATATGCCAATTCATGGCCACCACTGTTGGCTAAATATTTTAAGCAAAGATTTTTAAGCGCCCTCTCGCCAATCGACTCTGTAGAAAGATCGAATGGTTTATTGGTGCTTAATTTTTCATAGGTAGAGATTAAAGTCTCTTTGAGTCTCTTGCTAACTTTGTCTATTACATTTTCACGTTTTTGGTTTAACTTGGCGACATCAATTTCAGAAACGTTTTGGTGTAGAATGCGCTCTGCAGGGAGCTCTAACATCTTTGACAATAGGGCATAATCAGGCTCCTCTTTTAGTAGCCTCTCTATTGCATCGAACAGATTATTTTGATCAAACTGTTCTGGCTCTAAAATACATTGCAGCCATAAACTTTGTATGCTGTCCCAGCGATTAAATGGGTCTGTGTCATGCAGGGACAAATATAATTTATCTGCATTTGAGATATTAGAATTTAAAATTATTGGAGCTGAAAAAGCCCTAAACCATGAAGGTGTAGGCCTACTTTTGATGTCTTTGAATTCAATTGTTTTTTCTAACTTATCTATAAGTATTTCGCCCGAAGCAACCTCACAGCCTTCAGCATCAATAAGCCCAAAATTGTTAGGTACAACATAAGGCTTGGATTGATTTTTTTGTCTAAACGTGGCTCGATAAATGTTTTTCTTTGCGTCATATTCATCAACAACTTCGATTTCGGGCGTTCCTGCTCTGCTGTACCAAGGCATGAAGGCGTCAAAATTAAATCCATTGGCATCTGCCATACTGGCCACAAAGTCATCAATCGTAACTGCATCCCCATCGTGACGTTGAAAATATAACTTCATACCTTTTTGAAAACCCTCTTCGCCAAGAATGGTATGTATCATGCGAATAACTTCTGCGCCCTTGTCGTATACCGTTGCGGTATAAAAATTATCCATAACAATGTAGGACTCTGGTCTCACAGGATGAGCCATGGGACCAGAATCTTCGGGAAACTGTCTTGTTTTTAAGGATACAACATCTTCAATCCTTTTAATGGAGCGAGAACGTACGTCAGAAGAAAACTCCTGGTCTCTGAACACGGTCAAGCCCTCCTTCAGGCTTAACTGAAACCAGTCACGACAGGTTACCCGGTTGCCTGTCCAGTTGTGAAAATATTCGTGAGCAATGATTGACTCAATGTTAAGAAAGTCGCTATCAATTGTCGTGTCTTTGTTGGCTAAAATGCAGTCAGAATTAAAAATGTTCAGGCCCTTGTTCTCCATCGCTCCGCTATTAAAATCATCGACCGCAACGATCATGTATATATCCAAATCGTAGCAAAGACCAAACCTGTCCTCTTCCCATTTAAATGCTTTCTTCAAAGACTCCATCGCGAAGGCTGTTTTGTGTATATTGTGGGGCTCAACATAGAGCCTCAAGTCGACCTCTCTAGCTGAGCTTGTTGTATAGCTATCATTCAGGGATTCCAATGTGCCGGCAACCAAGGCAAACAAATAACACGGCTTGGGTGCGGGGTCGTGCCAGCTTGCATGCGAGCTTGACTCCTCTATTAAGTTGCCATTACTCAGCAGAACCGGATATTTGCCTCTATCTGCATAAATATGGGTTGTAAATACACTTAAAACATCGGGTCTGTCGAGGTAATAGGTTACCCTCCTGAAGCCATGCGCCTCGCATTGGGTGCAAAAGTTACCACTCGACTGATACAGTCCGTTGAGGTCGGTATTACTTTCGGGGTGGATGCGATTTGTTATTTCCAAAACAAAGCTATTGGGTGGTCCAATCAACAATAAACCATCATCCTTGAGCTGATAGCTCGGTTCAATGCCATTTACTTTGATCGACAACAGTTCCATCGACTCGCCATTTAGAAATAGCTCACTCGCTTGGGAATCGTATTTGGGGTTTTTATAAAACGAGATTGTTGAAGAAACAATTGTTTCGTCGTACCTGAGCTCAAAACTAAGTTCTGTTGTTTCGATTAGAAACGAACTTGGTGTGTAATCTTTACGGTAGACGGGTTGAGGGGCTAGAGTAGTAATAGAAGCGCTCCTAATAAAATTCTATAAACGACAAAAGGCAGAAAACCGATCCTGTCAACCAGACGGATGAAGAAAACTACTGTCACATAGGCGGTGGCTGCTGAAATAACGAATCCAAGTGTTAGCATCAACCAATCAACTTCAGCGGACTCATTCACAAGATCAAATATGTTTGCTAGCGTTGCTAGAGTAATAACCGGTATCGCCAACAGGAAGGAAAACTTAATCGACATTTGTCGCGAGAGTCCGATTAACAGGGCGGCAGTAATCGTAATGCCAGAACGAGATGTTCCAGGTATAAGCGCGAGAGCTTGAAAGCACCCAACTATCAGAACATCTGAAACTCGAATTACATCACGCACCCTATCCAGTCGACGATGTAGCCAGTCTGAAAAACCCAACAACAAGCCAAAAAAGATTGTTGCAAAAGCTATCACCTCAACCGACCTTAGATTAAGTGTAATATCGTCCTTAAAGTAAATGCCGGCTAAACCCACCGGTATTGTGCCCAGCAAGACAGCCCAAGCAAGACCAGCATCGCCCTCTAATCTTCTTGTTTGCAGAGAATTAAAAAAACCCTTCGACATCGACAACAAGGAGCAGCGGTAATAATAAACGATTGCGCACAGTGTTCCGAAATGCAGAACCACATCAAAGGCCAAGCCCTGGTCTTTCATCCCAAAAAGCTTAGGCATAAGCACCAAGTGCGCTGAGGATGATATTGGTAGAAACTCAGTTAAGCCCTGTAGCAGGCCAAGGACGATTGTTTGAAATATATCCATACTCTGATCTAAAGCTTACTTGTAAGGTCCTGTTCTCTGAAACCATCTAATTTTACTGTCTGTTTTTTTGACAGTGCCAATACTTTAAAACTTTCACCCATCGCGCTTGGAAGAACCAACTGCTTGATTTGCTGGGCAAGCTGTATACGTTTTGCGTTATCCTTTTCCTCCGAAAGGTAGTTCTCGATACCGAGCGACAACAAAAACATTGTTTGATTGCAGTAGCCTAAAACTTCAAATCCAGCATCGCATGCTTGATCAGCAATATCTGAAAAGTTTACCGAAGTCGTGATGTCTTGCTTGCCGACATTTTCAAAAGGATTGTCACTGGCTTTATGTTTGTGATAGCAGCGAAGGGTTCCTTCACTGCGCTGAGGATGAAAATATTCAGTTCGATCCATCCCGTAATCTATCAGCAATACAACACCATCAGACATAGCCTCATACAAAGACTCAATCCAGGCCAACGCCTGCAGGTTAATTTCGGTTTTGTAACCTTCAGTGAAATTGGCAGTTGGCATTTTCATCAATCCCGAATAGGGCTCATCAAACAAACTCCATTGAAACCGCCCGTCTATATAGTCGACCCCCAGCTCAACAAATCTTCCTTCACTAAACATTAATCTCTTTGCTGGCATAGCATCGAGAACCTCGTTTGCAATAACAACACCGGAGAATTTTTTTGGCAGTTCGCTCAGCCACTCAACAATATCAATAAGTTCAGGGAGTACTTTTGAAATGGTTTCGTATTGCTGCTGTTTTAACTGCGCACTCAACTCTAAAATGTAGTACTTTTCAGGTAATGAATTTAGTCTAGCTAACTCGAAAAGTAACTGCGCCGCCAAAACCCCGCTACCCGCACCGAACTCTAATATGCTGGTGTTCTTATTCAGAACCTGCTTACACTGCCTAGCTAATGAGTAACCAAACAGGTCTGATGTCTCAGGTGCGGTGATAAAGTCACCTTGACGACCAATAGCGCTTGCATTGGAACGATAATAACCAGTTTCTGGGTTATACAAAGCGAGATTCATAAATACGTCAAATCCTATTGGCTTAGAGTTTTGACGAATAGTTTGAGATATAATGTCTTCCAGATTCATAAGCAAAATTTTATACTTTCACGGTGCAGGTTTGATTAGAATAGCGTGAATTTGAATCTAATACCAAATTATTATTTAAACTATATGAAAACAGCTTTAATTACCGGTGGCGCTGTAAGGATTGGGGCACAAATTGTTAAAACACTCCATGAAAGCAATTATAGAGTTCTGGTGCATTGTCATCAATCTAAAGAAAAGGCGCAAACTCTGTGCGATGAACTCAATGCTAAAAATTCCAATTCAGCCGAGGTGGTTTGTGCGGACCTTAACTCAGTCAGCCAGATTAATAAACTATCCGACGAAATTGAGTCTCTAGATCTACTGATAAACAATGCATCCGTTTTCTATCCAACACCTCTGTCAAGCGCAACGCATGACGACTGGGACAATCTAATCAATGTCAATCTCAAAGCTCCGTATTTCTTGGCCACCGAGCTGAGCAAAAAATTAACGATCAGCAATGGCTCAATAATCAATATAGTTGACATTCACTCCGAGCGCCCCTTAAAGAATCACTCTATCTATAGCATTTCCAAGGCCGGTTTAAAAATGCTGACACTCTCTCTAGCAAAAGAGCTTGCCCCCAACGTTCGTGTAAACGGCGTCTCGCCAGGCTCCATCGTTTGGCCACAAAATAAAGGCGCGATTAGTGACAATGAAAAGAGAGTTATACTAGACAGAGTGGCCCTAAAAAGACAAGGAAAACCCAAAGATATAGCTGAAGCGATCCTATTCCTAGTCCGATCAGATTACATTACTGGTCAGATAATTAATATTGATGGCGGTAGAACGCTTAATCAGTAGCCTTTTATAGTTCATAATACGCCAAATAAGCCTACTGAATCAGCTTCGGTTTATGGTATAATAATTTTGTCGGACATTTTATTTCGACCAAAAAGAATTTTTTTTTAAAAAAGCCGTGAAGGTAAAAAACCTCAAAAGGCTAACA
>Ga0187833_10003012_pt1 | contig 17513 bp, 17 predicted proteins | sample ETNtaG_37_FD_167968 | JGI IMG/M metagenome (GOLD analysis project Ga0187833, IMG submission 167968) | Marine microbial and viral communities from oxygen minimum zone, Eastern Pacific Ocean - ETNP2014_SV_400_PacBio MetaG (Illumina Assembly) | ecosystem: Environmental > Aquatic > Marine > Hypoxic...
TTCTGTTTGCGTAGTTTTAGTGCCGTTTCCCGTATTTCCCTTTCACTACTGAGAAATACCAGAATGTCGCCACTGAATTTCTGCTGTTTTCTATCGACACTGACAATGCCCTCTACAGCATTGATGATGCCATTAATTTGTCTGTCATCATCCAGCAACTCATCATCTGCGTCGATCTCCAGAGGGCAGTAACGTGTTTCCACAGGATAGGTTCTACAAGATACGGAAATAACGGGCGCGTCGTCGAAGTGGGCGGAAAATTTTTCCACGTCGATCGTAGCAGAGGTAATGATGATTTTTAAATTTTTACGCCGCCGCCTTAGCCGCTTAAGAAAACCCAACAAAAAATCGATATTAAGGCTGCGCTCGTGAGCTTCATCGATGATAAGTACTTCATATTTATTTAGAAAAGGATCCTGCTGAATCTCAGCAAGTAAAATCCCATCAGTCATCAATTTTAGAAACGTAGAAGACGATGTGTGGTCATTAAATCGTATCTGATAGCCCACACCCTCACCAAGGTCCACCGCCAACTCATCGCTAATTCGATTAGCGACCGAAATAGCTGCCAATCGTCGCGGCTGGGTGTGCCCAATCAGACCTTTCCTACCAAATCCGGCTTGCAAACAAATCTTTGGTATTTGAGTTGTCTTGCCTGAGCCAGTTTCCCCAGCGATTACCACTACCGGATTATTCCTGATCAGGCTGGCTATTTCCTCCGACTTCTCACTGATAGGCAATACCAGATTAATATCAAGCTTGCCCGGTATCAGTTTACTGCGCAGCAAACAGCACTGCTTCGACCGCTCTATATTCAACTGGAGTTTTTTGATTGCGGCCAGGGTCTGGGATTGACTTGCGGGTTTCTTGCGCAATTGTGCGATCTGCTTTGCTAATCGAAATTGATCGGCAATCTGACATTCATCAATTTCCCGTTGTAACTTGTCTAGGGCACCTCTGAATAATGTCATATGGTCACTGGCCTTCAGGTGGTTCCGCAATCAAGGCGACAGTTTACAGACATGCGTCCGCCTGTCAAAAACTGGCAACGCAGAGTGCGGATCCACCTGAAGGCCCCGAAGGGCGCGCCCTGCCCGTTATTTGGTTAATACAGCCATGGCTTCTTCAAGGCCTTTAACTGACAGGGGAAACATACGATCTTCCATGAGTTCTTTCACCAGTTCGATCGAATAACTGAGCTCCCAAAAATCTTTTGGTGTCGGATTGACCCACACCAGATGCTGGTAAATATCGGTCAGTCGCCGCATCCATTGCGCGCCTGCTTCTTCATTGTAGTGTTCAATACTACCGCCTACATGGGTTATTTCATAAGGCGCCATCGTTGCATCCCCAACGAAAATCACTTTGTAGTCCTTCGTGTACTTATTGATTATCTCAAAGGTCGACGTAGTTTCCGCATGTCGCCGGTGACTCTTGGTCCACACAGACTCATAAATAAAATTGTGGAAATAGTAGAATTTCAAATGCTTGAACTCCGATCGGGCGGCAGAAAACAGCTCTTCACAAAGTTTTACGTGCGGATCCATAGAGCCACCCACATCAAAGAACAATAAAACCTTTACCGCATTGTGTCGCTCAGGAACCATTTTAATATCGAGCAGACCGGCCTTTCTGGCGGTAGAAGATATCGTGTCATCTATATCCAGTTCTTCCTCGGCTCCGGTACGGGCAAACTTTCTCAACCGGCGCAGGGCCATCTTGATATTACGCGTACCGATCTCTACCGAATCATCCAGGTCCCGGTAATTACGCCGGTCCCAGACCTTGACCGCTTTCTGGTTACCAGATTCCTGCTGTCCGATACGAATACCTTCGGGATTATAGCCATAGGCGCCGAATGGAGAGGTCCCACCAGTGCCAATCCACTTATTACCACCCTGATGCCGCTTCTCCTGCTCCTGCATGCGCTTTTTAAATTCTTCCAATAATTTTTCCAGCCCCCCAAGCGCCTCAATGCGTGCCTTTTCTTCCTCGCTCAGCATGGCTTCGAATTGTTTCCTCAGCCACTCATCCGGGATTTCATACAGTGATAAATCATCAATTACCCCGACCTGCTCAAAGTATCTGGCAAAGGCCAGATCGAATTTATCAAAATTCTTTTCGTCTTTGACTAGACACATCCGGGACAGGTAATAGAATTGGTCGACACTGCCAAAAGCAATGTTCTGATTCAGGCATTCGATGAGGTTGAATAGCTCGGTAAATGAAACCGGCAGGCGCTCCTCCTTTAACGTCTGAAAGAACCTGATCAGCATCTTAGCTTCTGGCTCGATGCATGAATGCCAGCTTTTCCAGTAAATGCACATCCTGTTCATTTTTCAGCAACGCGCCATACAGCGGCGGGATAGCATTCCTGGTATCGTGATTTTTTAACACATCGTCAGGGATATCATCAGCCATCAAGAGCTTTAGCCAGTCAATTAGCTCTGATGTTGAGGGCTTCTTCTTTAAACCGGGAATCTTACGCACATCGAAAAAGATATCCATTGCCCGTGCCACCAGTTCCTTTTTTATGTCCGGGTAGTGAACGTCTACGATGCGCTGCATTGTCAAGGTGTCTGGAAACTCGATGTAATGAAAAAAGCATCTCCGCAAAAATGCGTCCGGTAGCTCTTTTTCATTATTACTGGTAATCACAATTATCGGTCTGGTCGTCGCCTTGACAAGCTCCTTCGTTTCATAAACAAAAAACTCCATCTTATCCAGTTCCAGCAGCAAATCATTGGGAAACTCGATATCTGCCTTGTCGATCTCATCGATCAGCAGAACCGCTTTCTGCTCCGATTCAAATGCCTGCCAGATTTTGCCTTTAATAATATAGTTGGAAATATTGTGGACTTTTTCATCACCAAGCTGGGAGTCTCTCAATCTGGAAACAGCATCGTATTCGTAAAGACCCTGCTGTGCTTTCGTTGTTGATTTCACATGCCACTGAATCAGGGGCAGGCCCAGTGCATTGGCGATCTGCTCTGCAAGCATGGTCTTGCCGGTGCCCGGCTCGCCTTTAATTAATAACGGTTTCTGTAACTGTATGCCTGCATTCACTGCCATTTGCAGTTCTTCCGTGGCCACGTATTCTTTCGTTCCGGTAAAAATCATCAAATTTATTCCAATCGCTGAATTGGGCACATTTTAAACATCGCCCTGCCAATAATACAGGGAATTCTTGCCTGTCGTGTTATGATATACTACTTTACTTATTCACTATATCTTATTGATATTATTCTTTTTATTGTGAGTAAAAATACTGATTATCAGTACAATTTGGGTGCCAACGATGGCCAGTAATAACGGTACCAGGGCTCTTATAGCAGCCGCTCCGCCGGCTGTAATTGCATCGAGAAGCACAACAATAATAGCGGGTGCCAATAGCCCCTCCTGAGAATTGACATACCAGGGGGTCAGGATGACAGCAAGCAGGAAAGTGCGGAGAGAATACGCGATGCCGGGCCGTTTAATGAAGTCGGTTACATGCCAGAAAATAAGGCAAAACACGCTGGCAGCGGAGAGGTAAATAATCCATACCAGTAAGTAATCGGATGAACCGCTCATTAGCTGCTAACCCAGCGTATGACGTGCTCTTCAACACCTTCATCATGGACAAACTGTTCTGAAATCACCTTCCCAGTGACACTGATTCCGGACTCTTCCAGTAATTTTCGATTACCTGCAATTAGCGGATGCCAACTGAAGAGAGGCTTGCCTTCATGGCGTAATCGATAGGCACAGGTATCGGGCATCCAGTTCAATTGCCCAATATCGACCCGGCTCACAACGAGGCAATCAGGAACCAAGTCACTGCGCCTGCTATAACAACTGCAGTGATTGCTTTCCTGCTGGAAATAGCGACAAATTACCCGAGTATAGAAAATTCCCCCAAGTTCCTGATCTTCCAGTTTCTTAAGGCAACACCGGCCACAACCATCACAAAGCTGCTCCCACTGTACCGAATCCAGTGCCGTGAGAGGCTGCTCCCAAAAGTGTACCCCTGACTCTTCTGCAACTTTACTGCCCATGCTATTCGACACCCTCGGTCATTATCTGCTGTAACTCAGGCTCCAGCACTGCTCGACGCCAGCTATTAAGCTCAGCTGGCCAATTTTGCTGCCCATGCTTGTTGAAAGTCCGCACCAATTCTATCAGTTGCCTTTTCCGAGCGAGTAATTCCGGCGCAATGGCGAGCAATTCAGCTTTCTCTTGCACAAGCTTCTGACAGTCCTTCAGCTTTCTTCTCAACCCGGCGGAAAGGGGTTTATTAAGCATGCAACTGTCGATCGCAGCGTGTTGGATTGTTTCATCCTGCAGGGTATCAATGATCGCAGAACCGTATCTGCTCAAACTCCTTCGGTCAACATGCTTCGCTGTCGCTAACGAGGCCACCGACAGCTCGCCAGAACAGGACAAATGCTCGGAAATAGCAAACAACTCGGTATTTTTTACAATCCAGCTTCTGGGTTTATTCTTCTGCCTGGCTATCTGCTCGCGCCAATAACATAGTTTTTGTAAGTAATTCAGTCCTTTCTCATTCAGGCGCCATGCGTTGCTGATATCTTTGTAATAAATATCCCAGAGCCCTTCGGCATCCCTAGTTTTGGCCGTTTCGATGAGCAGGTCGCAATCACTTTGAAACCAGTTCAGGAAGCCCTTCTCTTCCAAACTCTGTTTGAGGAATCCGTGTATTTCCAGCAGGTAACGCACATCGGCTGCCGCATAAAGCAATTGTTCGTTCGATAAAGGTCTATGCAGCCAATCAGACCGTGTTTCCCCTTTGGGAATAACGACACCTGTCACCTCACTCACCAGCGCTTGATAGCTAAGACTGAAACCAAGTCCCAGAAAAGCAGCCGCGACTTGTGTGTCAAACAGGGAAGCAGGTAGAACACCAAGAAGGGTATTCAACAGGCCAAGATCTTCACTACATGAATGCAGGACAATAGACACATTCTGGTTTACCAGCAAATCAGCGAAATCACTCCAATCCGAGATGCCCAGTGGATCAATTAAATAACAGGAATCTGTATCTGCTACTTGTAGCAATCCGACTTTGGGGTAGAAGGTATTTGTTCGAATGAATTCGGTATCGAGTGCCAGCGCATCCAGAGTGTTCCACTTGCTACACAAATCCGCCAATTGCATCTTATCCGTAACAATTACCGACTTCGACTCTGCCATAACTACGTGTTGTCCATAATAGTTCTGCCGGTTATCGCATGACTCAGCGTGCCACCGTCGATAAACTCAAGCTCACCGCCCACCGGTACACCATGGGCGATTCGAGACACTATAACGTCAACGGTTTTTAGCTGTTCAGCAATATAGTACGAGGTTGCATCGCCTTCAACAGTGGGATTGCAGGCGATTATCACCTCCTCCACTTCTGAGTTAACTACCTGGTTCAGTAATTGATCAAGACCCAACTGCTCTGGCCCAATGCCATCTATTGGGGATAAGTGGCCCATTAGTACGAAATAGACACCCTTGAAAGTAGCAGCTTGCTCAATGGCGTAAACATCCACTGGCGACTCGACAACACAGCATTGCTTCCTGTTTCTGCCGGGGCTGGAACAAATTCGGCAAAGCTCTTCTTCGGTCAATGTGCGGCAATTCTTACAGTTTCCAACGTTAGCCAGCGCCTCAAGAAGCGCTGCACTTAACTTATTACCGCCTGCCCTATCTCTTTCCAGCAGATGCAGAGTCATCCGCTGGGCAGATTTTGGACCAACACTTGGCAAACACCTAAACGCGTCGATCAAAGTTTCTATGAGAGGGCTGGATTTCATTTATTAGAATGGAAACTTAAAACCTTCCGGTAACTTGAAGCCGCTGGCCATGCCACCTAAAGTTTCGCGGTTTCTTTCCTCTATTTTGTGCACAGCATCGTTAACTGCCGCTGCCAGCAGGTCTTCGACTACCTCCTTGTCCTCGTCCATCAGACTGTCGTCCAGCCGAACACTCACAACATCGTGCCGTCCATTCATAATCACCTTTACCAAACCGGCACCTGACTCACCTTCCACCGTGATCGCTGCCAGCTCCTCCTGCGCGCTCTGGAATTGCTCCTGCATCTGCTTGGCTTGTTTCATGATTTCATTAAGATCAGTCATTCTTTACCTCATTCACCCAGGGGCAAAATTGATTCTCTGGCCACACTCCCCGAAAAGTGTTTTACCAGTTCCTTAACGTTTTCGTCTCCCTCGAATTGAGCCACCAACTCTGTCTGACGTTCCTTTTTCAGACGCTGTCTTAGAGCAGAGGAAGTTTCCTCATCTGGATTGCTAATGCATACATTTACAGACAGGGGTTTGCCAAAGTACTCACTGACTACCTGTGCGATTTTAGTTTCCTGATCTTCGCTATAGATAGCACTTTGGGTTTGGTCCAAAACCAAATTGATTTCATCAGTGGAGGCGCTGTTAAAAACCGTGTTCGCCAGCACATTTTCTGTAATGCCGCTGGCTTTCAGCCGGGGAATAATTCCAAGCCACAGCGCATGGGTCAATTTCGCGGGATTCAAATCAGCTGCTGTTGCCTTTTTTTTTATACTATCTGAATTATCGGACTCAGCAGTTTGAGAGTTGCCAGCGTCTGCCTCCTCATTTTCCAGCGGCCTACCTTCCTGGAGTTGCTCCGATTGCTGAGTAATTGTGGGTGAGAATACCATCATCCTGATTACCAGCATTTCAAATACTGACCGCAAGTCTGTAGCCAGGCGTATATCTTCCCTGCCCTTGAGGCCAATTTGATAATATAGCTGGACATCTTCGGCTGAAATCTTGCTGGCTAACTCCAACACCTGCTCACGATCACCAAAATTGTTATCTACTCCATTTTCCAGCACCTGGGCCACTGCAATGCGGTGCAATTTCGCCAGCAGACTATTAAGAATCTGATCGTAATCCGGTGTGTGCTGGGAGATTTCCTCAATGACGCCAAGGGCCGCACCCACGTCTCGCTTCGCCATTGCGTTAATAATCTCGTAAACCTGAAATTGATTAGGTATACCAAGCATGTCAATTACACCCGCGGAGTTGATCTTTCCCTGACAGTAAGAAATGGCCTGGTCAACCAGCGTCAAGGCGTCACGCATACTGCCCGATGCGGCATGGGCTATTTGCCATAGCGCAGCTTCGTCGTAACTGATTTTTTCCTGGCTCAGTACGGAAACCAAATAATCGGTAACAATTTGGGGGTTGAGATTTTTTAAATTCAGTTGCAGGCAACGCGAAAGAATAGTAACCGGTAATTTCTGCGGATCGGTTGTGGCAAAAAGAAATTTTACATGGGGAGGCGGTTCTTCCAGCGTTTTGAGTAAGGCATTAAAACTGTGATTGGAGAGCATATGTACTTCATCGATCAGATAAACCTTATAACGCCCCATCGATGGTGTGTATTGGACATTCTCGAGTAAGTCCCGCGTGTCCTCAACTTTGGTCTTTGACGCGGCATCGACTTCAATTAAATCAATAAAAGTCCCCTCGCTAATCGCAGTACAAGAGGAGCATTCGCCGCAGGGCGTAGAGCTGACACCTTTCTCACAATTTAAACATTTGGCAAGTATTCTAGCGAGTGTGGTTTTACCAACACCTCGAGTACCCGTAAACAGGTAGGCATGATGTAAGCGCTGGTTTTCCAGGGCATTAACGAGAGACTTCAGAACATGGGCCTGGCCCGCTACAGCTTCGAAATTTCCGGGTCGCCACTTCCTGGCCAGTACTTGATAGCTCATTATAGTCAGTGCAATTGAGGGTTAATTAGAGGCAAGTACCAGTCCTATTTCAGATGGCAGCCCCTGCCAGCCACACCACGGCACATGATTCAGCTACTACCGTTGCTCCCTTCCGGGCCTGGCGGAGTTCATAACCTGTCATTGCGAGGGGACCGACAAGGGACACCGTAGAGCATGATAGCACAGCATTTCGTGGTTGCAGTTGTGGTTTACGAGGAATGTGGCGGTGAGGGTGGGATTCGAACCCACGATACGTTTCCGTATACACACTTTCCAGGCGTGCTCCTTCAACCACTCGGACACCTCACCGCATTAACTACTTTGCATGTCGGTAACACAGGCTTCCGACATCAGCCACTTGAACACATCACTATATGGTCAGCTAACCACTCAAAGCAATTAGTACTGAGTCTGGCGCGCGTAACTCTATCTTAGCAATTGGGTAAATACAAGACGCTCACTGCCGCGCCAGGCGGCAGGCGAATTGTTCTGAGTTGATCGGTGAGGAGCTGCGGTAGCAGTTGATGTCCAGGCCGCCCCTTCTCAGGAAATTCAGTCCGACCAGCAATTCATCTGGCTGACAATGGAGCATGATGTCTCTGAAAATTCGCTCTACACACTCCTCATGGTAACCCTGGTGAGATCTATAGGAGCAGAGGTATGCCAGCAGGCCATCTTGAGCAATTTTCTTGCCACTGTAGGTAATTTGAAACGTTGCCCAATCTGGTTGGTCCGTTATCGGGCAGTTGGCTTTAAACAGGTTTGAATAGAGTTGCTCCTGCTCCACCAACGCATCTTCCAGCACTAATAGATCCGGATCTGGCAAGTAAACGGAAATTTCTTCGTCCACCTCATCGAGCGACTGACCAGGGGGAGGCTGTAAAGTAGTGAGAGCAGTATCATCCAGATTTCGGATCAGCACTTTTACCTCAGAGTGAGTCAGTTCGCCTAAGTCCTTGCTCACAAGATCTGCTAAGGTCTTGGTGCCCGAAAACTGCATCTGATTAAGTGAATTCAGATATAGCTTAAGCGATTTAGATTCAACAATATTTTCCGATTTCGCATCGAAGAAAAATTCTCCCATGGCAACTTGTGGCCTGCCTTTGTCATTCAACCAGGAGAGCTCGAAGGCATGCCAGTGATCGAAGCCATACATGAGTACTTTCTTATCGATATCAAGTAGTGACCGTACCGCCCAGCGCGGGATTGGATACAGTATACCCGGGTTGTACTTTGCCGGTGTCTTCGTGTCCTGGCCTAAGGGATTATTCGGCATGGTTTCCTTGTCACGTATTGATTTAAGGCACCTCTGATTAATGGCGCAACCCTGTCCCTCGCCGTAGAAAAATCAGGCAGGCAGAAAATAGAGAGATGATAAAAATCACCAGAATAAAAAGTGCCCAGACAACGTCTACATCCGATGTGCCCAGTATTCCATAGCGAAATGTATTGACCATATAAAAAATGGGGTTAAATCTTGATACAAACTGCCAAAATGGTGGCAGAAGCTGGATCGAATAAAATACACCACCGAGATAGATCAGCGGTGTTAGGACAAACGTAGGGATAATTGAAATATCATCAAAACTGTTCGCGAAAAGTGCGTTGATAAAACCAACCAGCGAGAAAACTATTGATGTCATTAATACCACCGCTATGGTTAGCGGTAGATTTTGAATAGACAAGTCGGCAAAAAACAACGACATAACCGTTACGATAGAACCTACCGCCAGACCGCGGGCCATGCCACCAACGATAAAACCGGACAAAATAATGTAATTGGGCACCGGAGATACCAGTAATTCTTCCACGCTACGCTGAAATTTGTGGCTGAAAAAAGACGAAACAACATTGGAATAGGAATTCTGTATCACGGACATCATAATCAAGCCGGGCACGATGTACTCCATGTAATCGAATCCCCCCATGTCACCAATTCTACTGCCGATTAGATTACCAAAAATCACAAAATAGAGCCCGATGGTGATTGCCGGCGGCACCAGGGTCTGCAGCCAAATCCTGGAAAACCTGCGCACCTCCTTTCTTACTATGGTTTCAAATGCGATAACTTTGTGGTTGGCGAACATTTACAGTTTAACTCCGTTTTGGCTATCGTTTAGCCTTGACATAAACAATTGCTCTAATCGATTGGTTTTATTTCGCATACTGGTGACGCGCACCCCGGCTGAACTCAAGCTGCTAAATACACTGTTAATATTAACTCCACTGCCTACATTAACCTCGATGCTATGACTATCGAGTCGCCGCAGACTGACCCCATCCAGATTGAGTACTGGCAACTTAAACAGTTCATCGGCCGTATCCAAAATGAATACCTGGGAATCCAGCTCAGCCAGCAACTTCTTCATACTGGTATTTTCGATAAGATCGCCTTCATCGATGATGGCAATGTTTCGGCACAGATGTTCAGCCTCTTCAAGGTAGTGAGTCGTCAGTATTATTGTTGTGCCACCGTCATTAATTTCAGTGAGAAACTCCCACATCGATCTTCTCAGTTCGATGTCCACACCCGCAGTTGGCTCATCCAGAATAAGCAATCTGGGTTCATGTATAAGTGCTCGCGCGATCATTAATCTTCTCTTCATGCCACCGGATAGTGTTCTCGAGCGAACCGAGCGTTTATCCCATAGCCCGAGCTTATGCAGGTATTTATCCGTTCTTTCACTTGCGAGTTTGCGCGGCAAGCCGTAATAGCCGGCCTGGGTCATTACAATGTCCCGGACTTTTTCAAATTGATTAAAATTGATTTCCTGCGGGACTATTCCAAAGTCGAGCTTGGTTTCATAGACGTGGGTATCGACGTTGCGGCCAAATACTTCCACAGACCCGGCGGTTTTGTTAATCAATGTGGCAATCACGCCAATGGTTGTGGATTTTCCGGCACCATTTGGTCCTAACAGGGCAAAGAAATCGCCCTGTTCCACTTCCAGGGAAATTCCCTTAAGTGCTTCGACCCCGTTAGCATAGGTCTTGCTTAAATTCTTGATCGAAATTGCTGTCGTCATAGTCTAAAAAAGAAGCTAACAATTTGCGTGGTGGAGTATGTAAGTTAATCCGCGCATACGCAAATTAACTACTTAAGGCACCTCTGATTAATGGCATATGAGATATCTAAAAAAAAGCCCGACGGTTGCCGGGCTTCTCGATATGGCGTCCCCTAGGGGTTTCGAACCCCTGTTGCCGGGATGAAAACCCGGTGTCCTAGGCCTCTAGACGAAGGGGACTTTTGGATGATTCAGATTGAGCCTGCTAAAGAAGCGGGGGATTCTAAGAAGCTTGGGGATGACAGTCAAGAACTAACTTTTAAAATACCCCTGAATTACCGCAATTCCGCTTGGCCTGATAAGGTTTTAAGAGTGGCTAAGATTTCGACCGATGTAGCAGCTTATTAAGAATCTAAACAGGTACATCGCCTGTTGATATCGCCCAACCACCGCTATTTTGATAGTATTAGCGTCCGCTGTTTCTGCATGAGGCAGGTTTAGACATAAAAATACGTCATTGGATTCAGCTAGAAAATCCGGAGTTGACTGCATTTTATGGGTCGTTGAGCATATGAGAATACTCCTGTTTATAGTAGTCACGATAGGCATCCTTAGTGTGATGGTTTATGCCCTGCACCGCCATCAGGTGATGGAAGTGGAACTCAATGCGGACCGGAATATACCGCTCCCCTTGCTTAAGACAGATCGCCAACCCGACTTCAATCTGGACGAAGAGAAATCAGCTTCACAGGTGGTATCTCAACGCCGGGTACAAAAGCAACCAAAACTTGTCCACTGGCAGGATAAGGTCACCGCGTTGCAAAATGCCGGGGAACTTGAAGGGGCATATTCTGTCTGCCAGAGGGCCTTTCCACTCTGGAGCGCTTACAGTAAGGCAATCGTGCTCCTGCGCATGAAAATCAGGAAGTTGGCGAAGGAACAACATAGTATAACCGCGGAATTAGACAGTCTATTTCGCCTGGCTGCGGTGGCTGAACTACTGCACGACAAGACAACTCCGAACTTGGCTTTGGACAAGAAACAGATGAAACAATTGGACTTGTCTTTACTGAATGGTCTGGAAATGTCCTATCCGGAACTAGGTTATAAATTCCTGCGACTCATAAAACAAACAGATATCAAGTTGATGACAGAGCAATGGGGTGAGCCAAAACATCACCTTCTTCCAAGAGAATTACATAAAAATTTCTGGCAAGAACTACTAAATTCAGGCGCAGCCGGTAAGTGATTACTCCGGAATCGAAAACATTGGCCGATGGAGAAATTCAATCTTGACCCTTCATTTTGAGTATGAGACTCTGAACAGCTTGAAAGAATGTATAGAAAAAAATAACAACAAATAATAACGCGCCTCCATATTGTTATTTGCAATGCGATGGTGCATATAACTCTTTGAATAACAAAGAGTTAAAACATCTCAGTCCTTTTGCCCAAAAGCTTGTGGGAACGCCGACTTTGATAAGCTTGGGCTTGATGTCGCAAATATTATCAGGGAATACCCATTACTGCTGGGGCACACTAAGGAAAAGCAAAGAGACGGGGCTATGGCGGAAAATTCAGGAAAAAATACCAATATTGATCAGAAACTCATTGATGAAGGCACGGCTCAACTTGCCAGTGAAATCGAAGTGCTGGAAACCTGGCTAAACGAACTGGAAGCATCCGATAACTCTGACTCTGAAGTTATTGCCGCGCGTAAATCCTATAATGATATGCTGCAAAGCCGAAAGGAAATGCTCAGCACACTGGCAAAACAGTCTAAAGTTGAGGCTGTAGCTACTAATTAGTTCCCACTCCTGTAAATAATTATTTAAGCCAATAGCAGCGATCTCACTCGCTGAACTTCATTACAAATGCTGTCAGAGAAACAAGCCAAAACCATGCTCTCGCTTCAGGCGAAGATGAACGGCAAGGTGGATTCCGCTTGGGTGCAGGCCCATTACCCTTATCTTAGAGCTGTTGTGATCGAGGGAGCAGAGGCGATCGAGCACCACGGCTGGAAATGGTGGAAAAAACAGGAACACGATCTGGCCCAGTTGCAGATGGAGCTGATCGATATCTGGCATTTTATTTTGTCAGAGATTCTTCTCAAACATGAAGGTAGTCAGACCGAAGCCCGGATCGAATTACTGGAATTAGCTTCTCAAATTGATGGTCAGAATGAAATATTGTTCGACGGCAATACCTATGCACTATCTGACATGGATTTGCTGGGCAAACTCGAACTATTGATTGGCCTGTCAGCGGCACGGCGGATTGACCTGACTACTTTTTCATCAATCATGGACAACTGCGATTTATCCTGGACCGAATTATTTTGTCAATATGTGGGTAAAAATGTACTGAACTTCTTTCGCCAGGATAATGGCTATAAGCAAGGCACCTATCAGAAAATCTGGAATGGCAGAGAAGACAATGAATACCTGGTGGAAATTATGGCAGAACTTGACCCGGAAGATACGTCCTTCCAAAGCAAATTGTACGATGCTCTGGCGACTAACTACCCTGTCGGATAGTACCAAATAAAGGGGTATGCGTTGCCTGTACTACAGAACTGCCGATTAATTTACAGATAATAGGCATTTTCCTTCATGGAGTGGTCTGTTACATCCCTGACCTCCTTTAGGATTGGAATTTGCTCCAACAGGGTTTTTTCAACACCATTTTTCAACGTGACATCGACCATGCCGCAGCCCTGGCAACCACCACCAAAACGTAGCACTGCCACGTTTTCTTTGAAAATTTCTTCCAGACTTACATGACCACCATGGGCTGCAAGCCCAGGATTTATCTCATTGTAAAGGATGTAGTTAACCCGATCTTCGGTAGAGCTGTCATCAGTAAGTTTCGGAAATCGCGAATTAGGGGCTTTGATAGTAAGCTGGCCACCCATTGAATCCTTGGCAAAATCCACTATCGCATCTTCTAGAAAAGGTATACTATTCAACTCCACGTAGGCGCGAAACTCGTTGTACTGTTGCAGTTCATCGTCCTCTTTTTCTTCCCCTGGTCGACAAAATGAAATGCAGGTTTCCGCCTTTGGCGTTCCCGCATCAATTATGAAAACGCGTACGGCAATACCTTCACAATCTTGTTTTTCCAGCAGTTGCGCAAGGTATTCCTGAGCAGATTCGGTAATGGTAACCATGAAGCGTTCTCAACAATTGTAAGGGTTGTAAGAGAGCACATCATACTCTAATTCTTGCAAGATTTGAATACCCGAGTGAATTGCTGGGTTATTAATCCAATTCTGCCAGTCTGAGCTTTATCTGCTAGAATTGCCGGCTTTTTATGATTCGTCCTCAATTCATAATATGACAACAGCAGATTTTGCCTACACGACAAGGTAGATAATAATGGCGCGGCCAGATCCTACAGCACGTTTAACCGAGATCCTTAATCAAAGAATACTGATTCTGGACGGTGCTATGGGCACAATGATTCAGTCCAAGCAACTCACCGATGCTGACTATCGTGGCGAGCGCTTTCGGGATTTCCCCCATGAAGTAGCGGGCAACATTGACCTACTCTGTATCACTCAGCCGGAAATAATCAAAAGCATACACATCGATTTTCTCCGTGCCGGGGCGGATATAATTTCGACTAACAGCTTTACCTCCACCGCCAGCTCTCTAGCTGACTATCAACTCAGTGAGCTCAGCTACGAACTCAATCTGCAGGCCGCGCGAATTGCACGTGTCGCCTGTGATGAGCTAAATACCGAAACGCCTGAACAGCCACGCTTTGTAGCAGGCTCCGTGGGACCTACCAGTAAAACCAGTTCACTCTCACCGGATGTAAACGATCCCGGCTTTCGCAATATCAGTTTTGATGAATTGCTTGCCGATTATAAAAATTCAATCGATGGATTAATTGAAGGCGGTTGTGATCTGCTACTTATTGAGACCGTGTTCGACACCTTAAATGCCAAGGCCGCAATCTATGCTGTCAATGAGTGTCTTGAAGAAAAACAAATCAATTTACCCCTGATGATTTCTGGCACTATTACAGATGCCAGTGGCCGCACCTTATCTGGACAGACTGTCGCCGCTTTCTGTAATTCAGTGAGTCATGGTAATCCCTTTGCTATCGGCTTTAACTGTGCGTTGGGTGCCGAGCAGCTACGCCCGCATATCGAGGAGGCTTCTTCGATCGTCGATGGATTTGTCTCCACCCACCCTAATGCGGGCTTGCCCAACGAATTCGGTGAGTATGATCAGACTGCCGATGAGATGGCTGCAATCATTGCCGATTTTGCCAGGCGGGGCCTGGTAAATATAGTGGGTGGGTGCTGTGGTACAACCCCGGAGCATATCAAGGCTATCGCCGCTGCAGTCAGGGACATAGCCCCCAGGAAAATCCCCAGGCTAGAACCAGCGTGTCGCCTCAGTGGTCTCGAAGCATTCAATATCACAGATGAATCGCTCTTCGTGAATGTTGGGGAACGCACCAATGTTACCGGATCGGCTCGATTCGCTCGCTTGATTCGCGAAGAGAACTTTGAAGACGCACTCGATGTTGCAAGACAGCAGGTTGAAGCAGGTGCGCAGATTATCGATATTAATATGGACGAAGGAATGCTTGATTCCCGTGGCGTAATGGAAAAGTACCTCAAGCTAATTGCGTCTGAGCCGGACATTTGTCGGGTTCCAATCATGCTCGACTCTTCGAAGTGGGAAATTATAGAGACTGGACTCAAGTGTGTTCAGGGCAAGGCAATAGTAAATTCCATTAGCCTGAAAGAAGGTGAGGAAGATTTTATCGCCAAGGCAAAGCTATGCAGAAAATACGGTGCAGCCGTTATCGTTATGGCTTTTGACGAAAAGGGACAAGCCGATAGCCTGCAGAAGAAGAAAGATATCTGTCAGCGCAGCTACGATATTCTGGTGCGTCAGCTAAGCTTTCCAAAGAGTGACATAATCTTCGATCCCAATGTTTTTGCCGTCGCTACCGGGATAGAGGAACACAATAATTATGCAGTAGATTTTATAGAAAGCTGCAGGTTTATCAAAAGTAATCTACCTGGCGCCCTTATTTCGGGGGGCATAAGTAATGTTTCATTTTCATTTCGCGGCAATAACCGCGTAAGGGAGGCGATTCATTCCGTATTCCTCTTCCACGCGATAAAGGCGGGATTATCGATGGGAATTGTAAATTCCGGACAGCTTGCTGTTTACGACGACATTCCTGATGACTTGAAAACAGCGGTGGAAGATGTTGTTCTGAACAGCCACCTCGATGCGACTGATAAGCTTATGGAAGTGGCACAGCGCCATAGCGGTTCATCACAAATTGAGTCAACAGAAGATCTGTTCTGGCGAGAAAAACCGGTGCAAGACAGATTGACGCATGCATTGGTAAAAGGCATTACAAAATTTATCGAGGAAGACACAGAGGCAGCGCGTCAGGAAGTCAGTAGTTCTATTGATGTCATCGAGGGCGCTTTGATGAAGGGTATGGACGTGGTCGGCGATCTGTTCGGCAATGGCAAACTGTTTCTTCCTCAGGTGGTTAAAAGTGCCCGCGTTATGAAACAGGCTGTAACTTACCTGCTTCCTTTTATAGAAAAAGAGAAACAGGGAAAGGCTATTCAAACCAAGGGCAAGATACTGCTCGCAACTGTTAAAGGTGATGTTCACGATATTGGAAAAAATATAGTGGGGGTAGTACTTGGCTGCAATAACTACGAAGTCATCGATCTTGGCGTCATGGTCCCATGCGAAAAAATATTGGACGTTGCAAGACAGGAAAATGTCGACATCATCGGTCTTAGTGGGCTAATCACGCCATCACTCGAAGAGATGACGCACGTAGCCAGCGAATTACAGCGCCAGGAATTTAACACGCCACTACTAATTGGTGGTGCTACCACATCCAAAGCCCATACCGCGGTAAAGATAGAGGAAAATTATCTTAACAATAGCGCTATCTATGTGCCGGATGCATCGCGTAGCGTCACCGTGGTCAGTAATTTACTTAATGAAGAATCCAGGACTGAATATTGCGAACAAGTGCGCGAAGAATATCGCGGCATTCGAAAACGTATAGCGGCTAGAAGCAACAAAAGGTTGTTACTGGATTTTGCAACAGCCAATCAAAATCCCTTCTCTCCTAGCTGGAATAGTTATGCCCCGCCAATACCAAAATTTACCGGTACTAAAGTTTTTACTGACTACCCACTACAGGATTTAATCCCTTTTATAGATTGGACCCCCTTCTTCATCACCTGGAGTTTATCCGGCAAATATCCTGCGATCCTCAGCGACGAAAAAATAGGCAAAGCCGCATCGGATCTGTTTGCGGATGCGCAGGCAATGCTGACAAAAATTGTAGCGGGAAAGTTACTCAAGGCGCAGGCCGTAGTGGGATTCTGGCCGGCGCAAAAAGTACAGAACGATGTGCAATTGTTCAATAATCCTGACGCTAAATCTCCTTTTAAAACTCTACATTTTCTGCGTCAACAGTCAGTCTGGAACGACGACTCCCCTAACCTGTGCCTGGCAGACTATATTGCACCGGACTCAGCAGATAAGGGTGACTATATCGGCGCCTTCGCACTCACCACTGGAATTGGCGCCGAGGAACTGGCAGGAAAATTTGCTGCCGAGAACGACGACTACAGTGCGTTGCTGGTCAAGGCATTGGCCGACCGGTTGGCCGAAGCATTCGCAGAACATTTACATGCACGCGTCCGCAAAGAATTTTGGGGCTACGAGCCGGAAGAATCCCTGAGTAATGAT